>OIXW01000484.1_pt1 | contig 11829 bp, 7 predicted proteins | sample 1587951 | NCBI WGS metagenome assembly OIXW01 (sample SAMN03283239) | human gut metagenome | biome: human-associated habitat; material: feces | host: Homo sapiens | place: Peru | collected 2012
TATTCCTGCTAATGTGCGTATCATTGATTTAGCGCAAGATTTTCGTTTGGCAGCTGAAGACAATGACTATGTATATGGTTTACCAGAGCTTAATCGCAGTCAAATTCGCAATACATTGCATGTGGCTAACCCTGGTTGTTTTGCTACTTGTATTCAATTAGGACTTTTACCTTTAGCTGAAGCGGGTTTGTTAAACGATGATATTTCGGTAAATGCTATTACAGGTTCAACTGGAGCTGGTGTTAAACCTGGAGCTACGACACACTTTTCGTGGCGTTCAGGCAATATGAGCATTTATAAGGCATTTGAACATCAGCATGTGCCTGAAATTAAACAGTCTTTACAGCAGTTGCAGCCTTCATTCTGTAGCGAAATTGATTTTATTCCTTATCGTGGTGATTTTCCTCGCGGTATTTTTGCTACAGAAGTAGTAAAGAGCAGCGCACCTATTGATGAGGTTGAGGCTTACTTCCGTGATTTCTATAGCGAAGCACCTTTTACACATTGATAAACCTATTGATTTGAAGCAAGTGGTAAATACCAATAAGTGCTTAATTCATGTAGAAAAGCATCGTGACAAACTGCTCGTTACAACTTGTATTGACAATTTACTAAAGGGTGCTTCGGGACAAGCTGTTCAAAACATGAACTTAATGTTTGGTCTTGAAGAGGATACAGGTTTGCGTTTGAAGCCAGTAGCGTTCTAAAAAAGTGCTATTTATTACATAGCACATAAACTTAACACTTAATACACTTATAAAAAGAATGAATCTTTTTCCCGTATATCCATTATTCGATATCAATATAGTAAAAGGCAAGGGCTGTCATGTTTGGGATGAAAACGGGCAAGAATATCTTGACCTTTATGGTGGTCATGCTGTGATTAGCATCGGACATTGCCATCCGCATTATGTGGAAATGCTTACTCAACAACTTAACACGTTGGGCTTTTATTCAAATTCAGTCATCAATAAGTTACAAGAACAGTTGGCTGAACGTTTGGGTAAGGTGTGTGGTTATCCCGATTATCAGTTATTTTTGATAAACTCTGGTGCTGAGGCTAACGAAAATGCTTTGAAGTTAGCTTCATTCCATACGGGGCGCAAGCGCATCTTGGCTGCTGGTAAGGCTTTTCATGGTCGTACATCGTTGGCTGTTGAGGCTACAGACAATCCTAAAATTGTGGCTCCTGTTAATGCCAACGGACATGTAACATTTCTTCCTCTCAATGATTTAGACGCCTTTACAGCTGAACTAAAAAAAGGGGATGTGGCAGCTGTGATTGTGGAATGTATTCAAGGTGTTGGTGGCATTCGCATGGCGACAAAGGCGTTTATGCAAGGTTTGCGCAAGGTGTGTGACGAAGTTGGTACATTGCTTATTTGTGATGAAATACAATGTGGTTATGGTCGTTCTGGTAAATTCTTTGCGCACCAACATTTGGATGTGAAACCTGATATTATTACTTGTGCCAAAGGTATTGGTAATGGTTTCCCTATGGGTGCAGTGCTTATTTCGCCTAACATTCCTGCTACCTATGGTATGCTGGGTACAACTTTTGGGGGTAACCACTTGGCTTGTACTGCAGCTTTGGCTGTGCTTGATGTGATAGAAAACGAACACTTGGTGGAGAATGCTGCTAAAGTGGGTAGTTTCCTTCTTGACGAACTCAACAAGCTTAAGGCTGCTAACCCACACATAGTGGATGTGCGTGGTGAGGGCTTAATGATTGGCATTGAATATGATGAGCCTATCAAGGATTTCCGCAACAAATTAGTGCACGAGAAGCACATGTTTACAGGGGCTGCTTCAACAAACATTTTACGTTTGCTCCCTCCTCTTAGCCTTAGCATAGAGGAGGCTAAGTTGGCGCTTAGTTATTTAAGGTAGAGAAAGGCTTTAGGAGCTATAGCCCCTAAAGCCCTTTTTCTATTTATTTGCCAAGTTGCTTTTTTAGGTCTTCAATTTCTTCTTGTTGCTTGTAATAAGCTTTGAGGGCGCGTTGTTTGAGGTCTTCGTAGGCAGCTTGCCATTGGGCAGCATTAGCTTCGGCTTGTTGAACTTTTTGCTGCAGCTTGGGTACTAACTCTTCAAGTTCTTTGAGTCTTTCGTCTTGTTGGCTACGATAACCTGTTCGGGCGCGGTGCATGTGCTCTCTGATACCACCTTGTGTGATAAATTCTTGTTCAAGCTTTTTGAGGAAACTCATCATCATTTTGTCAATCATGTGGCAAAGTGTGAGCGCATAGTTGCACATTTCCTCGTCAGTCCATTGCTTGAAGAAACTTTCGTAGTCGCAAAGTTTGTTGTGGTATCGACAGTAGTTGAGCATCTTATCAAAGCGTTCTTCACCCTTTACATAAAAGTGTAAATGGCGTGACTTTATATAATCTTCAAAGTCTTCACGCGATTCTTTTAAAGAAGCTCTTGCCACATTGAGCAACTTTAGTTGCATTTCAGTAGAAGTGATCCCATCAGCCAAACCTTCTACAATGTTTTGTTTGCATGAACGTGCGGCTTGTATTACTTGGTCGCGTGTGCGGTCTTTGTAAAGATGGATGAAACGGTCGCAAAACGAAAAGGATAGTTGATATATCACATCTGCTTTTTGATAAAAGAAAAGTGCGTCCCAATAAGTTTGCTTACCTAAAATAAAAAGTTCCTTGTTATTGTCGTTTTCCATGTGATAGTTTAGGGTTGATAAATAAAAGAATTGGCGCAGAAAGAGCTTGTTTATGCTCCTTCTGCGCCAAGTTTTTTATGTATGGGCTAAATGTTATAGAATTAAGCCAAAGCCAATTCTACAACCTTCTTAACAGCTTCTTCAAGTCCTGTAGCGTCCTTACCACCTGCTGTTGCAAAGTGGGGAGCACCACCACCGCCACCCTTAATGAGTTTAGCGGCTTCGCGAACAAGTTGTCCTGCATTAAGTTGCTTACTTGCAACAAGATCTTTGCTAATCATAACGGTGAGCAAGGGCTTACCTTCGTGTGTAGAACCGAGTACAACGAGTGTGTTGTTGGGCAAAATACCTGAAATTTGGAATGCGAGGTCCTTCACAGAGTTGGGATCAATGGCTGTGGGGATAACGCACTTTACAAGTTTAATACCCTCAACATCCTCTGCGCTGTTCACCAAACGGTCGCGGAGTTCTACAAGCTTTTCTTTAACGTAGCCTTCAACCTGCTTCTTCAAACCATCGTTTTCTTCGATTGTCTTCTTGATAACAGCTGTGAGGTCCTTGGCATTGTTGAAGAACGACTTCAAATCGGTAAGCATGTCTTGCTGAGCATAAACGCTCTCTTCGGCTGCTTCGCCAGTAATAGCTTCGATACGACGAACACCAGCTGCTACGCTGCTTTCGCTAACGATACGCAACAAACCAATGCGACCTGTGCTCTTAGCGTGGCAACCACCGCAGAATTCAACACTCTTGCCAAACTGAACAACGCGAACCTTATCGCCATACTTTTCACCAAAAAGGGCTATAGCGCCAAGTTTCTTAGCCTCTTCCATGGGAACGTTACGATGATCTTGAAGAGGAATATCCTCGCGGATACGACGGTTTACAATGCGTTCTACCTGACGGAGTTCTTCAGCTGTAACTTTTTGGAAGTGAGAGAAGTCAAAACGAAGGTAGTCGGGGGTAACAAGTGAACCCTTTTGTTCAACGTGCTGTCCGAGTACTTCGCGCAAAGCTTGGTCGAGTAAGTGAGTAGCTGTGTGGTTTGCTTCGCTACCGCGACGGAACTTTATGTTAACTTCTGCGTGGAAAGTTGCTTCGGGGTTAGTAGGAAGTTTCTTCGTAAGGTGAATGGGCAAGTTGTTTTCGCGCTTTGTGTCGAAAATTTCCACTTTTTCATCGCCAGCAACAAGCAGACCTTGGTCACCTACTTGACCACCCATTTCAGCATAGAAGGGAGTGTGGTCGAGTACCAATTCAAAGTAAGTTTGTTTCTTTTGCTGTACGCGGCGGTAACGCAAAATGTGGCAATCGCATTCAGTGAAGTCCCAACCCTTAAATTCAGTTTCGCCTTCTTTCAGAATAACCCAGTCATCAGTTTCAACGGCTGCTGCATTGCGGGCACGTTCTTTCTGCTTCTGCATTTCAGTGTTAAATCCTTCTTCGTCAACTTCAAGACCATTCTCATGGCAGATAAGTTCAGTAAGGTCGAAGGGGAAACCATAAGTATCGAAGAGAGTGAAAGCCTTTTCGCCTTCAACAACACTCTTACCTTCTTCTTTAGTTTTAGCAATTACAGTCTCGAGCATGTTGATACCCGTTGAAAGTGTGCGAAGGAAGCTTTCTTCCTCTTCCTGCATAACACGACCAATGAGAACCTGCTGTGCTTTAAGTTCGGGGAATGCACCCCCCATTTCCTCAACCAATGTAGGAACGAGCTTACAAAGGAAGGCTTCGCGTTGACCGAGGAAAGTGTAAGCATAACGTACTGCACGGCGCAAAATACGTCGAATTACATAACCAGCTTTAGCGTTTGAGGGCAACTGACCATCGGCAATAGAGAAAGAAATGGCACGTAAGTGGTCGGCAATAACGCGCATAGCTACGTCAATCTTTTCGTCCTTGCCATATTCAAATCCTGAAAGTTCACCAATTTTTTTGATGATGGGCTGGAAGATGTCAGTGTCGTAGTTAGAGTTTTTACCTTGAATGGCACGTACCAAACGTTCAAAGCCCATACCCGTATCAATAACGTTCATACCTAATGGTACGAGTGAGCCATTTGCCTTACGCTCAAACTGCATAAACACGATGTTCCAGATTTCAATAACCTGCGGATCGTCTTTATTAACCAATTCACGTCCAGGCACCTTTGCTTTCTCTTCAGGAGTACGGCTGTCAAGGTGAATTTCTGAGCAAGGACCGCAAGGACCTGTATCGCCCATTTCCCAAAAGTTATCATGCTTGTTACCATTGATGATGTGGTCAGCGGGTACGTGCTTAGCCCAATAAGAGGCAGCTTCATCATCACGCTTCAGTCCCTCTTCTTCCGAACCTTCAAATACGGTAACGTAAAGGTCTTTGGGGTCGAGGTGGAGAACGTCAACCAAGTATTCCCAAGCGTAGTCAATAGCACCTTCTTTAAAGTAGTCGCCAAAACTCCAGTTGCCGAGCATCTCGAACATGGTGTGGTGGTAAGTGTCGTGACCTACCTCTTCCAAGTCGTTGTGCTTACCGCTTACACGGAGACACTTCTGAGTATCTGCACGTCTACGAGGTTCAGGGTCGCGTTGACCGAGGATTATATCTTTCCACTGGTTCATACCTGCATTGGTGAACATCAGCGTGGGGTCGTCTTTAATTACCATGGGCGCAGAAGGCACGATGGTGTGTCCCTTCGACTCAAAGAAACTCTTGAATGAGTCGCGGATTTCGTTAGCTGTCATCATATTTATATGTATGTTTTTATTATTCTGCATGCAAAATTAGTGTAAACCGCATGCAATACAAAACAAAAGTGAAAAAACTTTTGCCCATTCCACCTTTGTGAAACATTTATAGTGTGCAATAGCACCAAAATGTTGCAAAACCACCTTTTTCTAATTTCTGAATAATGCAGAATGAAAAAGAATGCTTGTTGCGTAATAAAAATATAATTCGTACCTTTGGCACAAAACTTTAAATAGTAGAAATACGCTTTGTAAATAGAAGTGATATTTCTTTGCATGGTGTGTATAAACAAAATTAATTTTTAAGCAATGAAACTCATCTATTTTCATGGATTTGCCTCATCGGGTGCCTCGGGTACGGTGCAAATGCTTCGTAAGATTTTGCCTTCGGCTGAGATAATAGCTCCCGATATACCTGTTGACCCTGAAGAAGCTTTGCCTATGTTGAAGAATTTGGTTGAGGTTGAGCAGCCCGATTTAATTGCTGGTACAAGTATGGGAGGCATGTATGTGCAGCAAATGCACGGACACTTGCGTATTTGCGTTAATCCAGCCTTTAATATGTCGTCATTAAGTAAGGTGTTGCATACGGGCGAACATAAATGGCTGAATGGACGTAAGGATAGTGCCAAGACGTTTAAAATTACGGCGGATATAATCAAGCATTTTAACCAAATGGAACGGAAGCAGTTCGATGGTATTACGCCAGAGGATAAGAACCTATGCTACGGACTTTTTGGTATTAACGATAAAACGGTTAATCCCGTTAACTCTTACACCACATTTACCAAGTACTACACCCATGCTGAGCGCATTGAAGCTGAACATCAACTCAATGAAAAGGTGCTGCGCAAGTATCTTTTGCCTTTGATGAAAGAGTTGCTCGGCGAGAAATATGAAGAAGCGACCCACGAGTCTCTGCCTGATTATATGAAGTATTAGGTTCTTTGTGATGTTTTTTTCAATAACAATTCTACAAAAAATAAATTATCCATCTATAACTAATCAATTTTTCTATGAAGCAAATTTACCTTTGGGCTTCGGCTCTCTGTCTGTCTTTGGCTCCTTTGGCAGCCAATGCGCAGTTGCAGTTGGTGAACGAAGCCGTGACAAGTGCCGAAAATGAGCCGGCTCCTGTACATCCTGTACCTGCGCCCAGACAATTGAAGTGGCAACGCACAGAGTTTTATGCCTTCTTCCACTATGGCATGAATACCTACACGGGCAATGAGTGGGGATATGGTAACGAAGATGTAAACAAGTTTGCTCCTACCGCAGTGCCTAATCCAGAACAGTGGCTCAGAGCCGTGAAGGAGGCAGGCATGAAGGGTGGCATTGCCGTTGTAAAGCATCACGATGGCTTTTGTCTTTGGGATACAAAAACTACTAATCACAAGGCAACTTCTTCAAACAATGCGAATGCTAAGAAAACCAACATTCCTCGTGACTTTGCAGCTGCAGCTACAAAATTGGGCATGAAGTATGGTTTCTACGTTTCGCCTTGGGACAGAAACAATGCTGAATATGGTAAAGATACTTATGTGAAAAATGTATTCTTGCGTCAGTGTGCCGAGTTGGCAGCTTACGGAACCGATCAGTTTGAGATGTGGTTTGATGGTGCTAATGGTGGTGACGGATATTATGGCGGTGCTAACGAATCGCGTAGCATTGACCGTTCAACTTACTATGACGTACCCAACTTGCGCGACACCGTACACAAGGTTTGTCCTGATTGTGTGCTTTGGGGTGTAGGTGGTGAAAGCCGTTGGATTGGTAACGAAGAAGGTTGGGCTGGTGAAACAAACTGGAGTCCAGAAGAATACCTCTACGCTGCTGAGAAAAATGGTATGTATGGTAATATGAATGGTTGGTATTGGCAACCTGGTGAAAGCGATGCTAAAATTACTAACAATGGTTGGTTCTGGCATAATGGCGAAACACTCCTTTCAACCGAACGTCTTTTCCAGATGTATCTTGAAACTGTAGGTCGCAATGCAACTTTAATTCTCAACTGCCCGCCCGATAAGTCTGGTTCGCTTCCCACAGCAACCGTTAATCGTTTGAAGGAATTGGGTAAAATGCTCAAAACTCGTTTGCAAGGCAGAAACTATGCCACTACAGCTAACGCTATAGAGGCAGATGTTACTCGCGATGCTGGTGTAGGTCGCTCGTTTAATATTGAAAATGTGGTTGATGGTGATTCTGCTACTTACTGGGCTACCAATGATGGCGTGAAGCAAGCAACTATCACCTTTAAGTGGAACGATGTTCAACCCATTCGCTATGTCGTTTTGCAAGAGCACATTCAGTTGGGTCAGCGTGTAAAGTCATTTAGCATCGAAACCAGTCGTGATGGTGTGAAATGGACCAAGCGTGGTGGTAACATTGCCACAACAACCATTGGTTACAAGCGTATTATTCCGCTCAATGGCAGTACAAGCAGTAGTTACAGTAACGTTCAAAACGTGAAGTACTTGCGCATCAAGATTTTGGATAGCCGCGCATGTCCCACAATCGAGAATATTGAACTGAGATAATCATTATTATTATGAGATTGTTTATTGGGGAAAAAGGGCAAGATACGCTCGTTTATAATCTCCCTAATCATGCTCATAAAACACCATAACATCTGAAAAATCAATGAAAAAGCAATATATGGCTCTTGCTGCATTGGCTTTGCCCCTTGCAACAATGGCACAGACCGTAAAAGTTGACTTTGAAGACGCTTCGGGATACAAGAGTATCGGTGTGTACGATACATGGGAAGAATCACCTTTCCGTACAGGCAAACTCCAAGGTAATTGTGCCGTGGTAGACAACTTTTTGCCAACAACCGACCTCGAAGGTTCTATCGTAAACGATTCAAAGAAGATTCTTGGCATACAGCGTTCACGTTTTGGTAGTAACACCTTTGGTGCACGCATCGACCTGAACACACCTTTCAACATCAATCCCACATTGCAGTATGTACACGTTAAGATGCACAAGCCCGTTAAGGGGCGTGTGATGCTCGTGGCATTGGGTAAGCGTCCTGATCGTCCTGGTCAGAGCAATGATGTAGAACAAGCATGGGCTTATTCTACTTCAGCCTCGGCTGTCGACCAATGGTTCGATGCTGTGTTCCCCATTAAAGGTTGCAATGGTGTGCAAGTTCACAGCCTTGTTATTGTTCCTGACGTATCTTCACCGCAGGAACTCACAAGCGACTTTGTTGCTTACATCGACGATATTGAAGTAAACAACTCTTCAGCTCCCCGTTTCTTCACAAAGTCGTACTATGGTCTTAACTTTGACGAAAGTGCAACTTCAGGAAAGCCCGGGCGTTATATAGAAAACATCAAACTCACAAGTCCTTCAGCTGGTGCACAGACCATAGCGGTGGGTTCAGCAAGTCCGCAGTTAATCTATCGCAACTTCACTGACAACGTATTCAAGGCTAAAGCTGGTGAAACCCTGACTCCCTCTATTGCATATAAGAATGGTGATTGGATGAATGGTTTCGTATACGTAGACTTGAAGAACGATGGTAAGTTCGATGCCTCTTTCGATGAAACCACACACAAGGCTACTGAAGGTTGCGACCTTATGAGCTACTACTATATTGAAACTGTAGAAGATCAGAGTGGCTATAAGTATGATGGTACTGCAATTAGTGGTAATAATCGTAACAACCTTACTACTCCAGCCTTCAAGTTGCCTGAAAATCTTACGCCCGGCTTCTACCGCATGCGTTACAAGATAGACTGGGGTAACCTTGATCCTGCGGGACGTATGACTTCAACCAATAGCATTCAGGAAAATGGTGGTTACATTGTAGACGTACGTCTTAACGTGCATGCTGATAAGGTGAACCTCTCTGCAGCCAGCCGTAATGGTTACATCACTTTGAGCGATGGTACCGAACTTGTAAACTACAAGACAGACTTTGGCAAGGCAATTGTAATTAAGGCAACTCCTGCTCCTGGTTTCAAGGTCGACTCAATCACCATCTTCCATGGTTACAATCTCCAAGGTGATCAAGTAAATGAGTATGGCACTAAGCAATATGAAACCCTTGTGGTTCGTGCTAAAGACTTTAGTGCTGATGGCACTTACACCATCCCCGCAGCTTTGGTAGATGGCGACATCAGCATCGATGGTCAGTTTGCCAGTACAGGTGAAACAGGTGTAGCTCAACAACAAGTTGCCCATGAACTGACTTTTAGCGTTGCGGCCGAGACTCTCCATCTCCATGCAACCAAGGCAGTAAAGGTAACCTTGGTTGATGCCAAAGGCCGCATCCTCTTGAACGAAAAACTTAAGGGCAATCGTACGCTTACTTTGCCCCAAGGTGTTTATGTACTCAATGGCAATAAGGTGATTGTGCCTTAATCCTTGCACATTAACAACCCATGGTTTAATCCCATTCCTGCTTTTTAGTGGGGATGGGATTTTTTCGTATAAGTTACTCGCATTGTAAGCAAATATGCGTTTTTTTACCAAATTATTCACAAAGCCACTTTTTGTTGTTGTTTTCAACGTTAAAAAACACGCTACACTCATTTGTTTTGTTTATATTTGCATCATCTTTACAAATATTTCTACCAATCATCTATGAACAAAAAATCCTTTCTTATTGGTGTAGCTGCGCTTATGTTGCCTATGGCAATGCATGCCCAATACACCATTTATCCCGTACCGCACGAACAAACAGCAGGTACGGGCAAAGTGAGTTTTACAAAAAACGTCAATGTTATTTGCGACAATGGCATTGACCAATATACCAAGAAGCGTGTCACCAACGTGTTTGCCGAAAAAGGCATTACCGTAAACTTTTCAGACGCTGCTTCAACCACTGAGTCAAATGTGTATCTTGGCATCAATGGTGCTAAGGGTAAGGGTAATGAAGTGGCTACAAGCCTTGGTCTTGCCCTCGATGTGCTTAGCAAAGAAAATAAGTTCGACCGTCACATCCTTTCGCTAACAGATGCTGGCAACGGTGTAGCACAACTTCTTGTGTTAGGCGAGAATACCGATGCAACCTTTATGGGTTTGGCTTCACTCGAACAGATACTCGACAATGGTACAGACGATTTGCAGACCGTAACCCTCAACGACTATGCCGACCTCAAGGAACGTGGTATTATTGAAGGTTTCTATGGCAAGCCTTATTCAAGCGAGGTGCGCAAGGATTTGCTCCGTTTCATGATGCGTAACAAGATGAACTGCTACGTATATGGTCCCAAGAGCGATCCTTATCACTCAGGTAAATGGTCTGAGCCTTATCCCACAACACTCACCGAAAATCAGAAGACCTCGGGCTTTGTTGATCAGCAGGCTTTGAAGGACTTTACCGATGTGTCGCACGAAACAAAGGTAAGCGTGGTTTGGGCTATTCACCCGGGTAATAGTTTGCTCAACGATGACAACGTAGTTAGCAAAATCATGGGCAAGTTCGAGAATATGTATAACCTCGGTTTCCGTCAGTTTGCTGTGTTCTGTGATGATGTGGGTGTACCTTCAACACAAGAGGGTATGGATAAAACTGCGCAGCGTGTAACCGATATTCAGCGTAGCATTGAGAGTAAGTGGAATATTGCTGGCACCGATCCTGCTGACACCGTAAAAGCATTGCGCTTTACACCTCAAATTTATTGTCGTGCCTTTGCAGGTCCCGACTCGCAGTTTAATGGCTTCTTCCAAGCATTGAGCAAACTTCCTGCCAATGTAACAGTTTACTACACTGGTGGTGGTGTGTGGAGTGTGCCTAACAATGGCGACCTCAATACGGTGCAAAATCAGTTTGGTCGTAACGTAATTTGGTGGTGGAACTATCCTTGTAATGACAATGGCACAGGTCCTAACGAAATCTATCCGTTAGACATGAAGTCGAACTTCTACGACATGCCCAATGTAAACAGCAATGCCACTATCGAGTCAGAACTTACAGCCAGCAATCAAGGTATTCTTTGCAACCCCATGGAGCAAGGTAGTGCTTCGCGCACACCCGTGTTCTCAGCGGGCGACTATAGCTGGAATAATAAAGGTTTTGATAACCTGAAATCATGGGAAGCTTCGTTCAAGTCGCTCTTCCCTGGCAACGAAAAATTGCAAAAGGCTTATCGTTTCTTGGCACCCTATCTCAGCAAAAACGACCCAGAATCGCTCAACAAGCTCATTAGTAACTATAAGAGTAAAAAGGATGGTGCCGAACTTGGTGCTTTGATGGACGAGATTATCAGCAACTGCGAGGTGATGAACGCTACCGAACACTCAAGCGTAGTGAGCGATAGCTTGCTCTATGTTGACATTAAACCTTGGGTACTCCGTTTGCAAGCCGTGGCACAAACTGTTAAGCAGTTTATTGCCGTAAAGGATGTTGCCGAAATTGAACAAGCATGGGCAGACTATCGTGCAGGTATAAACAAAGCCAACACG
>OIXW01000485.1_pt1 | contig 11826 bp, 7 predicted proteins | sample 1587951 | NCBI WGS metagenome assembly OIXW01 (sample SAMN03283239) | human gut metagenome | biome: human-associated habitat; material: feces | host: Homo sapiens | place: Peru | collected 2012
AACTGTGGCCGGCAGACCTTCATCTGATCGGAAAAGATATCATCCGTTTCCATACAATTTACTGGCCAATCTTCCTTATGGCACTTGATCTTCCACTTCCGAAACAGGTGTTTGGACATCCGTGGCTGCTTCAGGGAGACGGTAAGATGAGTAAGTCTAAAGGAAATGTTCTCTATGCAGATGAACTCGTTGATTTCTTTGGCGTAGATGCAGTTCGTTACTTTGTACTGCATGAAATGCCATTCGAGAATGACGGTGTTATTTCCTGGGAGCTGATGGTAGAGCGTCTGAACTCTGATCTTGCAAATACACTTGGAAACCTTGTAAACAGAACTGTTTCTATGACAAACAAATACTTCGGCGGAACAGTAGAAGATAAGGGTGTTGTAGAAGATGTAGATGCAGAACTGAAAGCAGTTGTAGAGAATGCTTCTAAAGCAGTTGATGCTAAGATGGCAGACCTCCGCGTTGCCGATGCGATTACAGAAATCTTCAATCTGTTCAAACGCTGCAATAAATATATTGATGAGACAACTCCTTGGGTACTCGGAAAAGATGAATCCAAGAAGGATCGCCTTTCTACAGTACTTTGGAATCTGATCCAGAGCATTTCTGAAGGTGCAAGACTTCTTGAATCCTTTATGCCTTCTACAAGTAAGAAGATCCTTGAGCAGCTTGGTAACGGACATGTAACAGAGAAACCGGAGATCCTGTTCCAGCGAATGGATCTCGAAGAGGTTATGAAGAAAGTTGAAGAACTTCATCCGAAGGTAGAAGAAAAGAAAGAGGAAGAAGCTGTTATCGACATTGAGCCGAAAGATGAGATCACATTTGAGCAATTCGGAGCAATGCAGTTCCAGGTTGGAGAGATCATTGCATGTGAGGCTGTAAAGAAATCCAAAAAGCTTCTCTGCTCTCAGGTAAAAGTTGGAAGCCAGGTAAAACAGATCGTATCCGGAATCAAAGCACATTACACACCGGAAGAAATGGTTGGTAAGAAAGTTATGGTTCTTGTAAACCTGAAACCTGCGAAGCTGGCAGGCGTACTTTCAGAGGGGATGCTGCTTTGTGCAGAAGATGCAGAAGGTAACCTTGCACTGATGACACCGGAAAAAGAAATGCCGGCTGGAGCAGAAATCTGTTAATTGAAATGTTTGAAAATTCAGACAATTACAACCAAAGCAGATAATAAATAAAAAATATAAAAAAATCAAATGAATATATTGACAAATTAGACGCCGAATGTTATTATATAACCATCAAAGAGAGAAAGAAATCTCCCAAAGATATTTAACTAAGAAGGCAAAAGTAACAGATGCCTGATTAGATTAAAAATACAAGTTCAACAGGAGGTCAGTCCCATGGACAGTATAGTTTCAGATTTTTATCAATATGTCAGTGGTATGATGAGTGAAGGTTCCTGTGAAGAAAGAGACCTTTGCCAAGCGTAAAAGTCCAGTAGAAAGAAAAGAAGATCAAAGATCGGAGAGTACGGAAACTGGAAGCAAAGAGAAAAAGATGAATCACTCATAGATGTATTGAATAAAAATACCGCATATAACATAGAATGAAAAATGTGTAAAGAAACATTGAAAGGACATGTTATAATCTCAGATTTGTTATAAAAGCAGGAATGACTTGACAGAAGATTTAATACATAAAGTATTGAATGGATATGAAAATCATTCAAGTGATAAAATAACAGACGACAAAGGTCTCACAGGAACGTAGAATCGCGAATAATCTCCGATACAAAATATAAAATTATAATAATAATACAATTAAATAACACTAAAAATGCACTTTCAAAAGGAATTGAAGGTGCATTTTTTTGACATTACAGACCTCATATGGTAGAATAATGAAAGAGTATCGGCTAGTGCCTAATGGACACATTCAGACCAAAACTAATATTTCAATGACAATGAGGTGAGTACAGTGGATAAGTATGAATATAAGTTAAAGACAGAAGAGATGCTGGAACTTATGGAAGATGGAGAATACAGAAAAGCAGCGGCAGCAGCAGATCTGATTGACTGGAAGCGTGTCCGTAACGCAGGGATGCTGATGAATGTCAGTGATATTTATGAAAAAACAAAAGAGTATCAGAAGAGCTATGATGTGATGAATCTTGCATATCGCCGTTCTGAAGGAAGCCGCAAGGTGATCTATAAGTTATGTTCTCTTGCAATTAAGACAAAGAATATAGATGAAGCAATCGACTATTATGACGAATTTATCCAGATTGCACCGAAAGATCCGAACAGGCATATCCTTAGATATCAGATCTTAAGAGCGCAGAGAGCGCCGATCGAACAGCAGATTGAGGCTCTGGAGGAATTTAAGAAGGCAGAATATATTGAAGAGTGGGCTTATGAACTGGCGAAGCTTTATCGCGAAGCAGGTATGATGACAGAATGTCTGGAAGAGTGTGATGATCTGATCCTCTGGTTCAGCGAGGGTAAGTATGTTTATAAGGCAATGGAACTGAAGATGCAGTATAAGCCATTGTCACCATCGCAGCAGCAGAAATATGATCACAGATATGAGAAGCTTTCTTCAGAGACAGAAGAAATACCGGATCTGACTTCCTATTTAGGAGAAGACGAGGAAAAAGATTCTGCGTTAGAAGGAGCCGAAGCACTTGGAGATACAAGATCAATCGGGCTGACAGAACAGCCGGTGATGGAGAACGACAGTACTTCCGATGTGATTGACACGGATGCGGTTACTTTGGAAGCGGCAGAAGAGCCGGATGCCGAAGTAGAAAATCCGGAAGAAGCAGGAGTAGAAACAGCAGAAGTTATAGAAGCTTCCGAGGATGAGTCAGAAGTTCAGCCGGCAACGGTAGAGACAAGTGGAGATAAGAGAACACTTAGCAAAGATACTGCTTCCATACCGGTTGTCGGTAAGAATCCGGTAAAACCAGTCAAGAAGAAACTTGGAGATACGATGCGGTTAGATGAAGCTCTGCAGCAATTACTCAATCCGAAACCGGAAGTTCAGGCAGAACCGGGAGAAGAAGTCGAACCGGATATGACAGATCTGGAAGAGGATATTGCAGCAATTGAGGATGTAGAAGATCTTGAGATCGTGAATCAACTGACAGAAGAGAAGAAAGCTGAGGAAGCCAGTAAAGAACGAGTAGTTCCATCAGGGATGAAAGAACTGATACCGGAACCGGAGACAGAAGAAGAACTTATAGAACAGGCAGTGGAGGAGACTTCAGAAGATGCAGTTGCTATAGAAGCAGGGGAAGCAGAACCGGAAGAAGTTCTTGAAGTAGAAGAGGCAGAACCGGAAGAGGAAGAAATCCTTGAAGCAGAAGAAGCAGAACCGGAAGAGGAAGAAATTCTTGAAATAGATGCAGCTGAGTCAGAAGATCTGACAGATGAATCAGAAGATTTGTCTGAGGTGGAGGAACTGATCTCAGAAACTGAAGTTGTCAATGATGAAGATGATTCAGAAGGAGCAGCAGTAAGAGAGACTATGGACAATAAAAATAATGAAGAACCAATTTTATCACCAGAGATACAGAAACTGATTGATGAGATTGAAGGTGTTATTCCGGAAGAGGAAGAAGTAGATGCAACAGTAAGTTCAGAAGAAGTTCTTGAGGTAGAAGAAGAACCACATGAAAATATGGGAGAGCTTGCGGATGATCTCAGACTCGGTGAGGATGAGTACGAAGATTATGATGCGTATGACTGGGATGATGCAGAAGAGTTTGACGAAGACGATATTTTAGATGATTATGAAGAGTCTGATGACGATTTGTTGGATGATTATGAAGAGTCTGATGACGATCTGCCGGATGATTATGAAGACGCTGATGATGATCTGTTCGGTGAGGAAGAAGGATATGATGATCTGGATGCCTATGGTTATGAAGAAGACGATGAGGATGATGAAGTAATTAATCCAAGAGATCTTTTCACAGCAGAAGATAAGATTTCAGATGATGATCTTCTTGGTCTGAATTCTTATGAAGAAGTGCCAAATTTTGAAGATGAATTCAGCGTGAATCCAGCGCATAGTGAGGAACCGGATGACAGAGAGATTCCGGATGAAGATGATGGAATTGATATCATGTCTGCGACGACACCATTGAGCCGTAAAGAGACTGCAAAATTGATCGCAACAGGTAAGACATCACCATTGCCATTAGATGAGATTGCAGATGCAATGTCTGATACAGGATTTATCGTGCATGGTCGTTATGATCTTGAAACACAGAGCGGAATTGGTACAAGAGCAGGACTTACAGAGGAACAGAAGAAACTCTTCTCTTATTTCGTACCTGTACGTGGTATGAGTGAGCAGCTGGTAGATGTACTTGAGCAGGATAAGAACTGTACAAACCGCAAAGGAACTTCCAGAACAGGAAACCTTCTGATTATTGGAAATAAAGGAAATGGAAAGACAGTCCTCGCTGTTGATGTTGTAAAGGCAATTCAGAAGCAGCGTGACATCCGTCAGGGCAAGGTTGCGATTGTAACAGGAGAGTCACTGAATAAGAAGAGAATCGGAGACATTTTCCGTAAACTGTACGGCGGTGCACTGATCATTGAAAAAGCCGGACAGATGAACGAAAAAACACTCGCCAAGCTGAACAAAGCAATGGAGCAGGATACAGGAGAACTTTTGGTAGTTCTTGAAGAGCAGAGAAAACCACTGGACAGACTTCTTTCTTCCAACAGAGAATTCAGAAGAAAATTTACTTCCAGACTTGAAGTGCCGATCTTTATTAATGATGAGCTTGTAACATTTGGACAGACTTATGCTCAGGAGAATGGTTACAGAATCGATGAGATGGGAATTCTTGCACTGTACAGTAAGATTGATTCTTTACAGAGAGAAGATCATGCAGTAACAGTAGCAGAAGTGAAAGAAGTGATGGATGATGCGATCGCTCATTCACAGAAAGCTTCCGCAAAGAAGCTTGTGAAGAGAGTATTTGGAAAGAATACAGATTCTTCCGACAGAATTCTGCTTTCAGAGAAAGATTTCAACATTTAATGACATATATTTGTTAAGAATTAATAGACAGTCAGTAAAACGACTGTCTATTTTTGTGCAATAATACATTTTCTCTTTCTTTTTTATACAGTATCAAGTATAATAAAACTATAGTGTTCAAGGGGAGAATGAAACTTTGTTACCAATTGAAAGATTCGGTAATGTGCCTTGATCTATAAGAAATTGTATGGTTTTTAAATCATTACAATCAGGAATATATTTGAGCAGTGAGGTGGCTTTATGGTTAAGAAAAACAGCACGAAGACGAAAGTGCAGCCTTATGAGATCGGAGAACTTGACCATTATCTTTTTGGGCAGGGAAATCATTATGAGATTTATAAAAAGATGGGTGCCCATGAGGTGACAAAGAACGGAAAAAGAGGAGTATATTTTGCGGTATGGGCTCCTCATGCAGTAAACGTTTCTGTAATCGGAGAGTTTAATGACTGGGATGAGACGAAAAATAGGATGAAGAGAGGAGAGCCTCTCGGAATATACACATGCTTCGTTCCGGAGGCGAAGAAAGGGGATTTGTATAAGTTCTGTATAGAGACACAGTCGGGTGAGAAGATATATAAAGCAGATCCATTTGCTAATTATGCAGAGCTCCGACCGGGAACAGCATCCAGAATTACAGACATTTCTAATCTGAACTGGTCAGACAGTAAGTGGATGACAGCTCGTGAGAAGTGGGATAACAAAGAAGAACCAGTGTCTATTTACGAAGTGCATATGGGTTCCTGGATGAGACATCCCGGAAGAGAAGATGAAGGATTCTATACATATCGTGAGTTTGCAGAAGCAATTACAAAGTATGTAAAAGAGATGGGATATACTCATGTTGAGTTGATGGGAATCGCAGAGCATCCGTTTGACGGTTCCTGGGGATATCAGGTAACCGGATATTATGCACCAACTTCACGCTATGGAACACCGGAAGATTTTGCATATATGGTAAATTATCTTCATAAGAATAATATCGGTGTTATTCTTGATTGGGTACCGGCGCATTTCCCGAAAGATGCACATGGTCTGGCAGATTTTGACGGAACACCGACATTCGAATATCCAGATCCGAGAAAGGGCGAGCATCCTGATTGGGGAACGAAGGTTTTCAATTATGAAAAACCGGAAGTTTCCAACTTCCTTCTGGCGAATGCATTGTTCTGGGTTGAACATTATCATGTAGACGGACTTCGTGTAGATGCAGTGGCATCTATGCTGTATCTGGACTACGGAAGAGAAGATGGACAGTGGATTCCGAATAAATTTGGTGGAAATGAGAATCTTGAGGTGATTGCATTCTTTAAACATCTGAATTCTGTAGTTTGCGGAAGAAATAAAGGCGTTATGATGATCGCAGAAGAGTCCACAGCATGGCCGAAGGTGACAGGATCTCCTGAGGATGACGGACTTGGATTTACTTTGAAGTGGAATATGGGATGGATGCATGACTTTACAGAATACATGAAACTGGATCCTTATTTCAGAAAGAATGCACATCACATGATGACATTTTCTATGGAATATGCATATTCAGAGAACTATATTCTTGTACTTTCTCATGATGAGGTTGTTCATCTGAAATGCTCCATGTTGAATAAGATGCCGGGAGAAGGATGGGATAAGTTCCGCAACTTGAAAGCGGCATATGCATTTATGATGGGACATCCTGGAAAGAAGCTTCTCTTTATGGGTCAGGAGTTCGCACAGCTTCGTGAGTGGAGTGAAGAGAGAGAACTGGATTGGTTCCTTCTTGCAGAAGAACCGCATCAGCAGATTCAGAACTGGTATAAAGATTTGCTTCATCTTTATAAGAAGAATAAGGCATTGTATGAGTTGGATAATGATCCGAAGGGATTTGACTGGATCAATAAGGATGATATCTTCCGGAGTATTTTCAGTTTCACAAGACATTCAAAGGATGGGAAGAAGAATCTGCTTTTTGTATGCAACTTTACACCGGTAGACAGACCGGATTACCGTGTTGGTGTTCCGAGAAGAAAGCAGTTTAAGCTTGTTCTTAACAGTGATGAGACAAAATACGGTGGATCAGGAGAAGAACGCCCATTGGTTTACAAGCCAGAGAAACAGGAATGTGATGGTCAGAAATATTCCTTTGCATATCCTCTTCCGGGATATGGTGTGGCAGTATTTGAGTATTAAGTTGTATAGTATAATGTTTTCCACGAATAGATGGAACAGGAATTAGACATACATTAATTTGCCCCTGCATAGATTGTAAAAAACAAACTATGCAGGGGCTTTTCTATGAGAGAATATATTGAGGAGCGTGCAGTGGAAATTGCAAATTATATTATAGAAAATAATGCGACAGTGAGACAGACAGCAAAACAGTTTCGGATTAGTAAGAGTACGGTGCATAAGGATGTTACAGAACGTCTGCTTCAGATCAATCCATCACTGGCTCATGAAACGCGTAAGGTTTTAGACACCAACAAATCAGAACGTCACATCCGGGGAGGGCTCGCTACCAGAGAAAAATATTTACACTTGCATGCTTCCAATTATTGAAGTTAATGTTACAATAAAAGAGGATATTCAATCAGAAACACGGACATTGAGAGGAGACTGTTCAAATGCGGGTGGCAATCGTTGAAAGGGATGAAAAAGTATTAGAAGAACTGAAAAAAGGTTTAAAACGCGTAGATCCGAATTACGAGTTGGCGGGGATTGCAGGGAACGGACAGTCTGCATATGAGATGATAACAGTTATGCAGCCAAATCTTGTTATCATGGACATTGGGCTTCCGCGGATGAATGGGTTAAATCTTTTGAGAAAATTACGCACGGAAGGACGTGAGTTCCGTGTGATTATTATAACAAAGGATGAAGATTTTCAACAGGCAAAGCAGGCAATCGATCTGGGGGTGGACGGATATTTAGTACAGCCGTTCCGGCCGATGGAGCTTAAGAAGGCATTAAGCCGTATTCATGAAAAAATCAGGAATGAATATTGGATGCAGGCTTCTTTTACTGTTGAAAATGTTCTGTTAAGCTGCAGATATGGAGAAATTATATCGAATCAGAAGTTAAATGAAATGACTATCCGGAAATATGGTTTTACAGTGGATGATCCGGGATATTTATTTACGGTTTCAATGGCAGACGAATACGAGGAGCAGAAGGAAAATATACGTGGATTTCTCGAAGAAATCTGTAGACGTGAGTGTGGATTTTCGGCATCTGTTATATGTTCGGATCGATGGAAACAGGTGTATCTGATCATTTACCGGGTACGTGAAGCAAGGAACTGGAAAGAATATTTTAAAAAAAATGTGGTTACTGGGTTATGTAGGAATTTTCCGGGGACAATTATTTGTGTATGGATAGAGACAAAACAGCTGACAAAGCTGGTAGATGCAATGATTCAGGCAGGAAGTCTCATGGAATGGAATCTTCTTCAGCCACGAGGAGTTTTAATCTGTCAGCAGACAGTTGAGAAATTTGAAGCTGTTCCGGTGCGTTATCCGGTAGAATTAGAACAACGAATGCGAGAAATGATTTTCGATGAAAACAAGAAAGGAATTGCCAGACAATTTCAACTTGTTTGTGAGGAAATGAAAAGAGAAAAATATTTTCCAAAAGAAATAAAATACAGTATTATTCGTTTTTGCATGGCAGCTGGATTGAATTATAGAAATTATGGCGGGGAGATTGACGAAACAAAAATCCTGAGTCTTATGCAGCAGATTACCTATGCCATCAGCTGGAAACAGATAGAGAAAGCGATTCAAGGCTTGGAACGGATGATATCATATGAGCATAAATTTGAGCAGTACAGTACGCTTATCCAAAAAGCAATGGAAATTATAAGAAAAGAATATGACAGTGGTATTACATTGGAAGAAGCAGCGAGCCAACTTTATGTATCGGAAGAATACCTGAGTTCTCAGTTTAAGAAGGAGACAGGATATAATTTTACAGAAACTGTGAGGAAATACAGGATAGAAAAAATAAAGGAGCTTCTCAGGACAACAAAATATAAGATGAATCAGATTGCGGGGCTTGTCGGTTACTCTGATCCCAAATATATGAGTAAGGTGTTTAAAGAGGAGGAAGGAATTTTACCGACGGAATACAGACGTAACTCCAATGGAATTTCATAATCAGGAGTAATTTTATATTGCTTATAGAAAAAAGTAGAGAATAAGAGGCATATTTAATTAAAAAAATACACTTTTATAAAAAATTTCGCCCTTTTAAATATAAAAAATGTGCTATGATATATGTGAAAAGTGAAAAGGATTTCATAGCCGTTAAGGCAGAAAGAGGTGAAAAGAATGAGCACAATGAACATTACTTTCAAACACCCGGATGAGATCATTGATTTCTTGAAAACAGTATGTAAATTTGACTTTAACATGGACATGAGAAGAGGACGGGCAGTAGTAGATGCGAAGTCATTACTTGGAATCATGAATCTGGGATTGAATAACGTGATTGAACTGCAGATGTATGCAGACGATTGCACAGAACTTGAAAGACAGCTAGAAAGATTTGCAGCATAAAATGGAACATAAAAATGGGATGTCGGGCATTTGTTCGGCATCTTTTTTGATATATTATACCCATAACAGTGGATACATAGAATGCGCATTGCGGTGCACAATGTAGGTGTCGCAAGCGACCACCGCAGGCGTAAGAGGGTGCCGAGGCACATTCTTTGTTCTGGATAGATCAGAAGGGGAATAATTACCGTGTATAGTAATAGAAATTGTGGATAAGATTTTATTTTACATAAACAAATACTTGTAAATCAATGATTCCTCTACTATAATGAAGAACAGAAAAAGATATATAGATAAAGCAAATAATTTTGATTGGATTTTACAGGAGGAAAGATTTGAAGAAAGAATTAGTGATTGTCCTTGACTTTGGTGGACAGTATAACCAGCTGGTCGCAAGACGTGTCAGGGAGTGTAATGTATATTGTGAAATTTATTCATATAAGACAGATATTGAAAAAATCAAAGAGATGAATCCAAAAGGAATCATTCTCACAGGCGGACCGAACAGCTGTTATGAGCCGGATTCACCGACTTATTCAGAAGAACTGTTCAAGCTTGGAATTCCGGTTCTCGGACTTTGCTATGGCGCACAGCTGATGTCTCATGTACTTGGTGGAAAAGTTGAGCGTGCAGATGTAAGAGAATACGGTAAGACAGAAGTTATTATTGATAAAAAAGACTCCAAAGTATTTGAGGGTGTTTCAGAGACAACAACATGTTGGATGAGCCATTTTGATTATATTTCAAAGATTGCTCCGGGATTTGAAATTACAGCACACACTGCTGACTGTCCGGTTGCAGCAGCTGAGAACGCAGCTGAGAAACTGTATGCAATCCAGTTCCATCCAGAAGTACTTCATACAGTAGAAGGAACAAAGATGATCAACAACTTTGTAAAAAATGTATGTGAATGTGCGGGCGACTGGAAGATGGATGCTTTTGTTGAGAATACAATTGCAGAGATCCGCGAGAAGGTTGGAAACGGAAGAGTATTGCTCGCACTGTCAGGTGGGGTTGACTCTTCAGTGGCAGCAGGACTTCTTTCCAAAGCCATTGGAAAACAGCTTACTTGTGTATTCGTAGATCACGGACTTCTTCGTAAAAATGAAGGAGATGAAGTTGAGGCAATCTTCGGACCAGAAGGACAGTTTGATCTGAACTTTATCCGCGTAAATGCGCAGGAAAGATATTATAACAAACTTGCAGGCGTTACAGAGCCAGAAGCAAAACGTAAGATTATCGGTGAAGAATTCATCCGTATCTTCGAAGAAGAAGCAAAGAAGATCGGTACTGTTGAATTCCTTGCACAGGGAACAATTTATCCGGATGTGGTAGAAAGTGGTCTTGGCGGAGAATCCGCTGTGATCAAATCTCACCACAATGTAGGAGGACTTCCAGATTTTGTAGATTTCAAAGAAATCATTGAGCCGCTTCGTGATCTTTTCAAAGATGAAGTTCGTAAAGCAGGACTTGAGCTCGGACTTCCTGAAAGACTCGTATTCCGTCAGCCATTCCCAGGACCGGGACTTGGAGTACGTATCATCGGCGAAGTAACAGCTGAGAAAGTTCGTATCGTTCAGGATGCAGATGCTATTTATCGTGAAGAGATTGAAAATGCCGGACTTGATAAGACAATTGGTCAGTATTTTGCAGCACTTACGAATATGAGAAGCGTTGGTGTTATGGGTGATGAGAGAACTTATGATTATGCTGTAGCTCTTAGAGCCGTTAATACGATTGATTTCATGACTGCAGAGGCAGCGGAGATTCCGTATGAAGTTCTGAATAAAGTGATGAGCAGAGTTATAAATGAAGTTCGTGGGGTGAATAGAATATTCTATGATCTGACGAGTAAGCCACCGGGAACGATTGAGTTTGAGTAGCTTGAAAAATCGCGGAAAAGCCCATAAATAAAGGCTTTGCGGGGTGTCGAAAAGACCAAATGGAGTGCAAATGGAGTTTAAAAATTATTTTTTTCTCTTGTTTATATTTCAGATTCACCTGCAAATTTCGTGAAATCAGTTATTCTCATAAAATAAAATTAGAGTAAATATGAAGAACAGTTTGTTTTGATTGAAGTGATTTTCGTCAAGGCAGACTGTTTTTTTGTTGCCTGCATTTAGAAAACAGATACCACAGAAAGGTTCTTTATTTTCGATGAGCTAAACTCCATGACACAGTAATCACACTGATGGAGAATTAAAAAACAAGAAAATTTGATAAATTTCGGAAAATGATGTCCGATTTTGTATCTGCCAGTACAGAGTATATGAAG
>OIXW01000486.1_pt1 | contig 11818 bp, 10 predicted proteins | sample 1587951 | NCBI WGS metagenome assembly OIXW01 (sample SAMN03283239) | human gut metagenome | biome: human-associated habitat; material: feces | host: Homo sapiens | place: Peru | collected 2012
CATCAGAAAAAATAAGTTTTAGGTTTTTAGTTAGGTAATAGATTTTATTAGGTTTTAGTTGTTAGGTAAAAAATAAGTTAAGATTGTTGTTCATAGGTTAGGTTTTTAGTTTAGGTAAAATTAGATTGTTTATTCAAAAATGGGTGTTAGTTAAGGTATAGAAAGATTGATTTATTCAAGGATGACAAAAACAGTACTGTTCTGCTACGGCGGAAGTTAAGTTTTGGGAAAAACAAAGGTACGACAAATTTTAAATTTAAATAGAAAGTGGCGTTCCTCTTTTGAGGATCGCCACTTTTTGTATCATTTCATTAAAAGAGAAAAATATGTTATTCAAGAATAAGACAGATTATCTGATAGAGTCGATTCGCAAGGGAAGGGCGATGACTCGAAGGGAAAAACTCAATCTCATCGTTGGGTTGAGCGTGCCGTCTATGCTGGCGCAGATTTCCACCGTGATGATGTTCTTTATCGATGCATCGATGGTGGGACATCTGGGAGCAGAAGCCTCGGCTAGCATCGGACTGATAGAGTCAACCACTTGGCTCATCGGAAGTTTGCTTTCGGCAGCTGCCACGGGATTCTCGGTGCAGGTGGCTCATTTCATCGGTGCCAACGATTTCAGAAAGGCACGCCAGGTATATCGCCATGCCCTGATATGCGGTTTGGCGTTCAGCCTGATGCTCACCCTGGTGGGTGTGGGCATACATGGCTATCTGCCCTATTGGCTGGGTGGCGGTGACGACATCGCTCCTTTCTCATCGAAGTATTTCCTGATATATAGCCTCGTGCTGCCCTTCGTGTTCCTCTATCACATCTCCGAGATGATGCTCAAGTCGGCAGGCAATATGCATACGCCCAGCGTGATGGCGGTATTGATATGCCTCTGCGATGTGGTCTTCAACTATCTCTTCATCTATATCCTGAAGATGGGTGTGGTGGGAGCGGCATGCGGCACGGCGATGGCCTACTTCTGCATCTCGCTGCCCAATCTCTGGATTTCGGCATGCAGCAACAGGATTCTGAACCTACGGCAGGATAAGGAGCCGTTCCGCTGGGTGAAGAGCTACGTGAATCATGCCTGTCAGATAAGCATCCCGATGGCCATCCAGAACATCCTGATGAGCGGAGCGCAGATAGTGAGCACCATGATAGTGGCGCCATTGGGCAATATCGCCATCGCTGCCCATTCCTTCGCCATCACCGCCGAGAGCCTCTGCTATATGCCGGGTTACGGCATCGGCGATGCGGCAAGCACCCTGGTGGGACAGACGCATGGAGCCGGGCGCATCGACCTCTGCAAGAGCTTCGCCTATCTCACCGTGGGGTTGGGCATGAGCGTGATGGCATTGATGGGCGTGGTGATGTTCGTCTTTGCACCCGAGATGATAGGCGTGCTGTCGCCGGTGGAAAGCATCCGCGAACTGGGCACCATCTGCCTGCGCATCGAGGCATTTGCCGAACCGTTCTTTGCGGCGAGCATCGTTACCTATAGCGTCTGCGTGGGAGCGGGCGATACGAAGAAGCCTGCCGCCATCAATCTGGGCACGATGTGGCTGGTGAGGCTCACCCTTGCCTACGGGCTTTCGAAGAGCTACGGATTGGAGGGCGTGTGGATAGCCATGGCCACGGAGCTTACGCTGAGAGGATGCCTATTCCTGGTGCGACTGTTCAGAGGCTCATGGCTGAAGAGCTTTAGGGTTCAAAGTTAGTTTTATGTTAAGATTTGCAGGTATTTGGGAAGATAATGCCCCAAATACTTGCAAATCATTTTTATTTTGAGTAATTTTGCAGTCGAAACAATAAAAAATGCATATTTATTAATATTCAGCAGAGAAGATAATGAGATTAAAGAAGATTTTTGCGGCGGCGCTGCTGCTGCTCTCTGTGGGAAATGCGACGGCACAGCAGATGCCTCCTATCCCAGTGGACAAGAATGTGAAGATAGGCCATCTCGACAATGGATTGACCTACTACATTCGCCATAATGCTTTCCCTGAGCATGTGGCAAGTTTCTACATCGCCCAGAAAGTGGGTTCTATCAATGAGAATGATGACCAGCGCGGTTTGGCCCATCTCCTGGAGCACCTCGCCTTCAACGGCACCGACCACTTCAAGGGCAATTCCCTGCAGGATTACCTGCAGAGCATCGGCGTGGAGTATGGCAGAAACCTCAATGCCTATACCAGCGTCGACAAAACCGTGTATTACTTCACCGATGTGCCTACCACCCGCACCTCAGCAGTGGATTCCTGCATGCTCATCCTCAAGGATTGGAGCAACGGCATCTCGCTGACCAAGGAGGCTATCAACGACGAGCGCGACGTGGTACACAACGAGTATCGCATGCGCATGGTGGGTCAGCAGCTCATGCTCGAACGCAATCTGCCTAAGCTCTACCAGGGCGATAAGTACGGCTATCGCATGCCTATCGGATTGATGAGCGTCATCGACGGATGCAAGCCAGAAACCCTGCGTGCCTACTATCGCAAATGGTATCGCCCTGATAATCAGGCTATCATCATCGTGGGTGATGTAGATGTAGACCATGTGGAGGCTCAGATTAAGAAGCTCTTCTCAGACATCAAGGTGCCTAAGAATGCAGCCAAGGTGGTGCCAGTGCCAGTGGCCGACAACGATACAGCCATCTACGTAATCGACAAGAACAAGGAGCAGAAGTTCGACATGATCAACATCATGATGAAGAGCGAAGCCTATCCTGATTCCCTGAAGGGCGATATGAACTATCTGGTAGAGGGCTATCTGCGTGGCGTGGTAAGCAGCATGTTCGAAGCACGTCTGTCAGAGCTGGCACGTGAGGAGAACTGTCCGTTCCTTCAGGCAAGTGCCGGTGTGGGTCCTTATCTCATTTCTGATACCAAGGACGCCTTCTCCATCTCGGGAGTGGCTAAGCCTGGCAAGGTGAAGGAGGCTTATGCCGCCATGCTGCGCGAGGCTAAGCGTGTGCGCGACTTCGGATTCACTGCCACGGAGTATATCCGTGCCAAGGAGAACTTCATGAGCGGCATGGAGACCATGTATGAGAACCGCAACAAGATGAAGAACGAGCAGTTTACCACCCAGTATGTAGACCATTTCACTGATAATGAGCCAATTCCATCGCTCGAAGATGAATATAAGATTTATCAGATGATGGTTCCTAACATCCCTCTCGAGGTAATCAACAGCGCCATGAAGCAGGTGATAGCAGAAACCGACACCAACTTTGTGAGCATGGTGTTCATGAAGGAGGCTGAGGGCGTGAGCTATCCTACCGAGCAGGAGCTTGCACAGATTGTGAAGCAGGTGCGCGCAGAGAAGCTGGAGGCTTACGTGGACAACGTGAAGCAGGAGCCACTGATGGCTACGCTGCCTCAGGCAGGAAGCATCAAGAAGATTGAGGAGAACAAGGTACTTGGATTCAAGAAGCTCACCCTCTCTAACGGAGCCAAGGTGATATTGAAGAAGACCGACTATGAGGATAATGAAATCCGATTCTCAGGAACTGCCAAGGTGGGTTATTCTGCATTCCAGAACGACCCAGTGAACGCAGCCAATGCTTCTACCGTATGGGAAGTAAGCGGACTTGCCGGTTTCACAGGCAACGACCTGCAGAAGATGCTTGCCGGCAAGCAGGTGAGTGTAGGTCTCACCATGAGTCCGTTCCGTCATGGCATCGCCGGTACTTCTACTCCTAAGGATGTGGAGACGATGATGCAGCTGCTCTATCTCTCGATGACTAACCTTACCAAGGATGAGAAGGCTTTCGAGAATCTGAAGAATACTTATACCACCGTGCTCTCCAACAAGAGCAACAACCCTAACATGGTATATCAGGATTCCATCCAGAGCACTCTCTACATGGGCAACAAGTTGGCGCTTCTCCCAGAAGCAGAGGATATCAAGAATATCAACTACGACCGTGTGCTCGACATGCAGAAGCAGCTCTATGGCAACGCCAAGGACTTCACCTTCTACTTTGTGGGCAATTACGACGAGAAGGTGCTCCTCCCGCTCATCGAGCAGTATATCGCTTCCCTGCCAAACAAGGGCATGAAGCTGAAGAACCAGAAGATTCCATACGCCAAGGGCGAGGTGAAGAACATCTTTACCAAGGCGATGGAGAACCCTCAGAGCCAGGCACGCGAGATGTGGTTCGTGAAGTTGCCATCTTATAATCCTAAGACAGCAGTATTGGCAGATGTTGCTGCCCGCCTGTTGGAGATGAAGTATCTGCGCAGCATCCGCGAGGAGCTGAGTGCGGCTTACAGCACAGGTGCATCCTGCGGCTTGTTCTTCGATTACGACGGCAAGGTGGCACTCACCCTCAACGCCATGGCACAGCTGAATCCAGATAAGGTAGATGTAGCCGTTCCTTGCTTCTTCAAGGGCTTGGACGAGACGGTGGCAGCTCCTGATGCCAAGGACTTGCAGAAGGTGAAGGAAATCCTTTTGAAGCAGGCAGGTGTTGATGAGAAGACCAACAGCTACTGGATGCAGGTATTGAGCATGTATGATCTGCACAAGGTAGATACCCACAGCAACTACCGCGAGCTGGTGAAGGCAGTGGATGCCCAGCAGATTTCCAACTTCCTGAAGAACGTGGTGCTGAAGAGCGGCAACCACTTCGAGGTAATCATGAAGGCGGAGAAGAATAAGTAACTTCTGTAAGTAAGATATGAAAAAGCCCCGTTGCCGGAACGAAACGTTCCAGTAACGGGGTTTTTACTTTTCTTTCTTTTCCCAAAAACTACTTTTGCAAATTAAGAGTCATTCTGAAAAAATCTCTCTTCGAAGGATTCAAATCCTTGTCAGCTTCATAAACCTAGAAGAAATTCATCTCTTCTCTTTTTGCTGTGAAGGACTTAATCTCTTCTCTTTGCCTTAGAGGCAAGGGCCTCGCGGCGATCCTGAAGAATCTGCTGGCACTTGTTCAATGCCTGATTTTCATTACTCGTGTTTACCTTAATTAAATCATTCATAACCTATTGTATTTTTATTAACGCTGCAAAGATATTACATTCTGATAACATTTCGGTACACAAAACGATATTTTTGGGGTAATTATTATTCTTTTTTGATTTAAGTCAAAAAGATGAATCATTTGCACTAGCTTTTGCACGAAAATCAGCATTTGAATAAACCATCTGCACTCCCATCCGTCTATAAATCGTGCAGGGTGATTAGAAGGAATGCTGATAATGAACAGAGGATGAACAGAAAAAATAGGGAAGCAGGAAGAGAAAAAGGGGATTTCCCTTTGTTATTTCCCGAAAAATGCCGAACTTTGCACCCCGAAAGCGTGGATATCGATATAAGATATATGGTATAAGAATAAGATAATATAATATAGAAAGTAAAAGGAAAGTAAAATGAAAAAGGTAATTCTGATGGCTGCCCTCGTGCTCGCATGCACAGCAGGCAGCAATGCTAGCGCCATGAACGAGGCAGCGCTCAATGCCTCTAACTCGGAGTTGATGCCAGTGAAGAAGACTACAAAGAAATCAACCAAGAAATCTTCTTCAAAGAAATCAACCACCAAGACTACCAAGAAGTCAACTACAAAGACTTCTACAAAGAAATCAACATCTACATCTACAGATGCAACTACTGGTGCTACAACTTTAGCCACTGCTGCCACCACCACATCTACTGCCAACACTGCTGCTGCCAGCAGCAACACTAGCTCTGCCATCGCCAATGTATTGGGCGGATTGCTCGGTGCAGCTACAGGCAACACATCGGGCAGCACTTCATCTGCAGGCAGCATCATCGGCGGCTTGCTGAACAATGTAATCGGTTCGGGCACATTTTCAAAGGAAGATCTCTGCGCTCATACCTGGAAGTACAGCAAGCCAGGATGCGCCTTCACTTCAGAGAACCTGCTGGCAAAGGCGGGTGGCGAGATTGCTGCCAACAAGGTAGAGGAGAAGTTGAGCACCTATTATAATAAGTTTGGCTTCAACAGTTCAAACACCCAGTTCACCTTCACCACCGACGGCAACTTCTCTGCGCAGATTGACGGCAAGCCATGGCAGGGCAGCTATACCTTTGATGAGAAGACCCATGCCATCCATCTGAAGGGTCTTCTGCTGAGTGCTTCTGGCTATGCCACCAAGACCACCAATGGCATCAGTCTTCTCTTCGACCAGAAGAAGCTTCTCAACCTCATCAAGATGCTCAGCGCCTTCAAGGGCAGCTCTACTCTCAGCGCAGTGGGTACCATCGCCAACAGCTACGATGGCATGCGCGTAGGTTTCGAGATGACAAAGTAAAAAATAAAGTGAAACGCTGATTGGTTAAACTGCAAAAAAAAGGCAGCTGCAAGCATTTTCACAATGCTTACAGCTGCCATTTCTGTATAATATATATGGAAACTTCTTATTTCAATTCTCTCAAATTTTCAGAAAGCCTCGCTTGTTAAGCGAAGTTCTTCATGTTGGTTCTTGCACCGTATTCAGCGCATCCTGCAACAACCATTGCTAAAATCATTCCTAAAAACATCATAATCTTATCCTTTCTCTATATTTGTTGTTATCCAATCTTTACCTTATCAGAAGCTTTATTTGGAAGCATCCTAAGATGCCTCTCAAAGCTTGTTTACTTGCCGAGGCTAATCTTCTTGTTTACATTTACAACCTCTGCAAAAAGAGCAGCTACAACTGCTAATGTCATTCCTAATACCATCATAATCGTTATCCTTTCTTTACTTTAATTATTCGTTATTTATCTTTTCGAGTGCAAAGGTAATGCCTTTTTGTGTACGCACACAATTTTTTAGTCGAAAAATGCAGAAAAGGCTTGATTTCTTGATTTTCATCAAATCTTGTCATGCCAAATGGAGCATAATGGCATATCTTCTTGCAAAGTTGATAGCTCAAGAAAGTTTTTCGCTGTTTATTTATTGAGTTTCATTAATAATGTGTATCTTTGCAATGTTAATTGGAATTTACTTTTTAATCATGAAAGCATTTACATATATCAAGCAAGGAGAGTTTGGCTTCACGGAAAAGAAGAAGCCAACGTTGATAGACTCGCATGATGCTATCGTGCGAGTAACGCTGAGTAGCATCTGCACAAGCGACCTTCATATCAAGCATGGTTCTGTTCCTCGTGCCGTACCGGGAATTACTGTCGGACATGAGATGGTAGGTGTCGTGGAGGAAGTGGGGGAGCAGGTTACCCACGTTAAACCGGGTGACAGGGTGACCGTAAATGTGGAAACCTTCTGCGGAGATTGCTTCTATTGCAAGCATGGCTACGTGAACAACTGTACTTCTCCACATGGCGGATGGGCATTGGGATGCAGAATCGATGGCGGACAGACGGAATACGTGAGGGTTCCGTATGCTACCACAGGACTGAACAGAATTCCGGATTCGGTGAGCGATGAACAGGCTCTCTTCGTAGGTGACATTCTTGCCACTGGATTCTGGGCGACGAGAATCTCTGAAATTACCGAAGAGGATACAGTTCTGATCATTGGTGCCGGACCAACGGGTATCTGTTGTTTGCTCTGTACCCTGCTCAAGAAACCACGTACCATCATTGTTTGCGAGAAGTCACAGGCCAGAAGGGAATTCATTCTGGAGCATTATCCGCAAGTGATGGTTGTAGAACCTGATGATTGTGAAGCTTTTGTCCTGCATCATAGCCAGCATGGAGGAGCCGATGTGGTGATGGAAGTAGCAGGTGGGCAGAATACATTCCAGCTTGCCTGGAAGTGTGCCCGTCCTAATGCCATCGTCACCATTGTCGCCATGTATGACAAGCCGCAGATTCTTCCACTTCCTGATATGTATGGCAAGAACCTTATTTTCAAGACGGGAGGTGTTGATGGTTGTGACTGCGAGGAAATTCTGAGCTTAATAGCTCAGGGAAAGATAGATACCACCCCTCTGATTACTCATCGTTTCCCGCTTTCAAAAATAGAGCAGGCATACGATGTTTTCGAGAACCGAAAGGATGGCGTCATCAAGGTGGCGATATTTCAGGGATAATCTTCTCTTCCTATTTAACTTCAACCCCGAGTGGAGTTTTCAGCGCATCCAGGTATTCCTTGATGCGAATCTGCCATTCGGCGTAGCTCTTCACATCATATTTGCTCCATGCTGCACCGAAGTAATAGCTGTATTTCTCCTGGTTCTTCAAGCCGCGCTTCAAGCCCAGGGCATGACCGGTGGCACCATCGTGCTTCTTGTCGAAGAGCTGGTAGTAAGTGTTGTCGATGCCCTCAGGGAAGAGTACACCCACGAAAACCTGCGAGTTGTTCACCTCGATGTTGTCGGTAGGGTCGGCATAGCTTACGTAATCCTTGGCAAAGGTCTTCGATTCCGTATCTTCTTCGTGGATAGGGAAACCGGTGGCGAAATCGGTGGCATGGGTCAAACCATCATACCAAACGGTCATCTTGTTGAAGTTGCTGCCCTTATCGAGCGAGATGATGCGATGCTCCACCACGTTCTTCATATCGCCCACGGTAGATGGATTGTAAGTTAATTCCACGGTGAAGCGGAGCGGACCGTTATCCAATATTCTGTAATCCTTGTAGCAGTAAGGCAATACCTGGTTCTTGCCTACCATGAGGCTTGGTGCACCCAAGCCCAGGGTTGCGCCCACGCGATAAGGGTCGAGGCCGTTGCCATGGTCAAGATGGAAGGAAGTGAGGATATCCACCTCTTTTGATTCTGCCTGAAGGGACTTGATTTGCTTGGCAAGGGCTGCAGCCTTTGCTTTGTTCTTCTCAGCCTTCTCCTGCTTCTGCAGAGCTCTTACCTTGGCATCAATCTTATCACCCTTGATATTTCCGTTCATATCCTTTACGTATCGCTCGTAAACCACGGTGTCGGGGGTATTCTTCACCCATACATCGGTGCCGAAGGAGCGTTCGCCGGTGCGCTGCAGGGCAGGGCCATATACACGATAGGCGCATCTGTCGTTTTCCCAGGCGATATCATCCTTTCTTATCTTATAGAGAGCACCGGTAGCCCATACCTTCTGCTGGTAAGGTTTGCCGATGGTTACGTAGTAGGTGGCGGAACCGTGAGGGCGCACGCTGGCATCGATGAGCAGATAGCCATCGTGGGTAATCTGCGAACCGATCTGCTGTCCGCGCTTATTCTTCACGATGTAGGCCTCGCCCTTTTTAGGGGCTGCCTTGCCCAGTTTTGCCTTCACCTCGTTCATGCTCAGAGAAATAAGCTCCGTGCGGGGGGTGGAAGTAGGGTTGTTCACCACGATGGTGGCTTGTTGAGCATGGCAGTAGTTAGAACCAGCCAGAGCCAGGAGCATCATCAGGCTTCTGGCCGTGATGCCCTTCATCATTTTTCCATGAATCTTTTTCATTTGATTTGTTCTTGTAAAATCCTTTATTCCTCAATAACAGAAACCTGCATGCTTATATCCTCCTTAGGTCTATCTCCACGCATGGTTTCGCAGTTCTGAATCTTCTCTACCACATCAAGGCCTTCCTCCACCTCGCCAAACACGGTATACTGATTGTCGAGGAATGGGGTGCCGCCCACCTCGGTATAAGCCTTCTGCTGCTCCTCGGTAAACTTAGGGTAGCCCTGCTCCTTGCAGCGCTTCTCGGTTTCATCTCTCAGTTCATCCTGCAGCTTCATCAAGCCCTCGCGGTCGCGGTTACGGCGGAAGTTCATAATCTCATCATGATGCTCCTTGGCAAGCTGGTTGAAGATGTTCTGCTCCATCTGCATGCCCATCTGCTTCTCCATCTGCTTCAGTTCATTCTGCTTGTAGGTCTTACCCCAAACGATATAAAACTGGCTGCCGCTGCTCTCACGCTCAGGGTTTACCTCATCGCCCAAACGGGCAGCGCTCAAGGCACCACGCTTGTGGAAAAGCTGTGGATAAACAAACTCGGCTGGGATGGTGTAATCAGGTCCGCCCGTGCCCAGCATCTTGCCCTTTGGAGCGCCCTTGCTGTCAGGGTCGCCGCCCTGGATCATGAAATCCTTGATGACACGGTGGAAGAGTGTGCCATCGAAATATCCCTCCTTTGCCAACTTCAGGAAGTTGTCACGATGCTGAGGTGTCTCGTCGTAGAGGCGCACTTTGATGTCGCCCTCTGTAGTCTTTATCAATACTTTAGCCATAATAATTTATAATCAGTATATTTTGTAATCGGTATGTTTTGTAATCAGTATGTTTTTACCTTTTTACTTTTCATAAAATTCATTCCATTCCTTCATAGCCTCCTGCCAGTCGGTTTGCTCACCGCTGGCGATGGCATCTTTCTGCTTCTCTGCCTCATCGCGTGCCTTGTCTCTTGCGCGCTTAGCCTTCATCGCCTCGATGGTGGCATCGTCGAGAATCTGGATGGCGCCACGCTTGATGGCATCCTGCAGTTCCTCCTCGCCGAAAGCCTTGCCCGGCTCATTGAAGTCAGAGATGTTGAATTCATAATCCACGCGAAGGTCGTGGCGTATCAATTTCTGTTGCAAACGGTTGCCGGCATTCTTCAGACGCAGCAACTTTCCGATTTCCTTGATTTCTCCTGCTGAGTATTTGTTTCTTCCCATTAATATGATTTGATATTATTATTTCAGTTTAAAATTACTTCCACGCCTTTTTCTGGTTCAGCTCTATCAATCTGTCGAATTCGAAATCTGCCTTGATCTTATCCAGTATTCGCTTCACGATGATGTTCATCACGCCGCCCCTGCTGTAATTAGCTGTACACATAAAGTTGGCACGGCCTTCCCTAACCAGCTGGCACGCCATCGCCTCCTTCTCGGGCGTGTTATATACGGCGATGGCATGACCGCCATGCTCCTTCACCATCTTCATGCAAGGCACGTCGGTTTCTCCATCTCCGAAGTAAATCATTCTCGGAAAGGGGATAGGGCGCTTGCTGTCGGGGATAAACTGGTTCACCCTCCGGTTGTCGCTCACCTGCCTGATGCCCTTGTTGATCTTGAAGAGAAACTGCGTCTTGGTGGTGTAATCCACGGCCACGGCTGGCCAGTAGGCGAAGCCGTCATCGTCATAGAGAAACGAGCAGGCATAGATGTTCTCGAATTCCTGAGCGATGGGGGTTCCCTCTATCATCTCCTTCAATCCCGAAGAATTGATGTAGTGCCTGATGTCGAGGCCGATGCTTGCACCATATTCGTTGATGAACGAGAACCATTGCTTCACGCCACGGAAGAGCTCCACGTTCTTGCCGAAGCTCTGAAAGGATTCGCGGGTGAGCGAGATATTGTTCTTCTTGGCTTCTTCGAGCATCAGAAACATATAGGTCAAGATGCCGTTGGCATCCTTACCCTCTGCCAGTTTTCTGTTTCTATCCCAGAATTCCTCCTTGGTCTTTCCGGTTGCCTGGATGAATCCGAACTCCTGCATGTTGCCTGGCGACAGCGTTCCGTCGAAATCGTATACCAGTGCCACCTGTGGTCTTTTTTTTGCCATATCCCGTTTCCTTTCTTCTTTTATTTATTATATCTTTTCTTTTATAAAGCTTCCGCCCTCACATAACCTGCAAATATACATATTTTTCAGCAAATTGGCAATAACTGAATCTATAAAAAATCATAAAGGCACGAAAAAAGGCGTGAAAAACTCATTTTCAGAGTCTTACACGCCTTTTATCTTTATGCTAATCTAATAACTTCTCTATGATGAGAGGATTACTTAACCTCCTCGAAATCTGCGTCCTGAACGTCCTGAGCGCCATCGTTAGCACCCTGCTGTGCCTGCTGACCGCCCTGTGCACCCTGAGGACCTGCCTGCTGACCACCCTGGTACATCTGCTGAGAAGCAGCCTGCATGACGGTGTTCAAGTTGTTGATAGCTGAAT
>OIXW01000488.1_pt1 | contig 11782 bp, 10 predicted proteins | sample 1587951 | NCBI WGS metagenome assembly OIXW01 (sample SAMN03283239) | human gut metagenome | biome: human-associated habitat; material: feces | host: Homo sapiens | place: Peru | collected 2012
CGTAAGTTTGGTGAGGCTATCTTCGGTGCCGACAAGGTGTTGGCAAAGCGCAATTATCCTCCTGGACAGCATGGCAACAACCGTCGTCGTAAGACTTCTGAATATGGTGTCATGCTCGCTGAAAAGCAGAAGGCAAAATACACTTACGGTGTGCTCGAAAAGCAGTTCCGCAATCTTTTTGAAAAGGCTGCTTCTGCATCAGGCATTACCGGTGAAATCCTCCTCCAGAGCCTCGAGTGCCGTCTCGACAATGTAGTATACCGTTTGGGTATTGCTCCTACTCGTGCAGCAGCTCGTCAGCTCGTCAATCACAAGCACATCACGGTTGATGGCCGCGTAGTTAACATCGCTTCTTATAGCGTTAAGCCTGGTCAGATCGTAGCTGTTCGCGAAAAGTCTAAGTCTCTCGAAGTTATCGCCGATGCATTGGCAGGCTTCAACCACAGCAAGTATCCTTGGATCGAATGGGATGAGACTACAAAGAGCGGCAAGCTCCTTCACAAGCCCGAACGTGCTGACATCCCTGAGAACATCAAGGAGCAGTTGATCGTCGAGTTGTACTCTAAAAACTAATCAATAATTCCCTTACATTCATGGCGATATTAGCATTTCAAAAACCTGACAAAGTAATAATGTTGGAAAGCGACTCTAAGTTCGGTAAGTTTGAATTCCGTCCTTTGGAGCCTGGTTTCGGCACTACTGTCGGAAATGCATTACGTCGTATCCTTCTCTCCTCACTTGAGGGTTATGCTATCAACACCATCAAAATTGAAGGTGTTGAGCATGAATTTGCCACAGTGCCTGGTGTGAAGGAAGACGTTACCAACATTATACTCAACTTGAAGCAAGTTCGCTTCAAGCAGATTGTAGATGAATACGAAACCGAGAAGGCTACTATCACCATCTCTAACTCTACTGAGTTTAAAGCTGGCGATATCAGTAAATTTCTCAATGGATTTGAAGTGTTAAATCCTGAATTAGTGATTTGTCACTTAGATTCGAAAGCCACGATGCAGATAACAATCTCAATCAATAAGGGTAGAGGTTACGTTCCCGCTGATGAGAATCGTGAATCTTGCCAAGAGATTAACGAGATTGCTATCGACTCAATTTACACTCCTATCCGTAATGTTAAGTATGCAGTTGAGCCCTACCGTGTAGAGCAGAAAACTGACTACGACAAGCTCGTGCTTGAAATCACTACGGACGGTTCCATTCACCCGAAGGAAGCTCTTAAGGAAGCTGCTAAGATTTTGATCTATCACTTCATGCTCTTCTCTGATGAAAAGATCACGATGGAAGACAAACCTAATGCAGATAACGAAGAGTTTGATGAAGAAGTTCTCCACATGCGTCAGTTGCTCAAGACTAAGTTGACTGATATGAACCTTTCGGTTCGTGCACTCAACTGTCTTAAGGCTGCCGACGTTGATACGCTTGGTGAACTTGTTCAGTACAACAAGAATGACCTCTTGAAGTTCCGCAACTTCGGTAAGAAATCGCTCACTGAGCTTGATGATTTGCTCGAGAGTCTGAATCTGTCGTTTGGAACTGACATTTCTAAGTATAAATTAGATAAAGATTAAAAAACGTCTGAAATGAGACACAATAAAAAATTCAACCATCTGAGCCGTACTGCTTCTCACAGAAGCGCCATGCTCTCAAACATGGCTTGCTCTTTGATCAAGCACAAAAGAATCACTACGACTCTGGCCAAGGCTAAGGCGCTGAAGAAGTACGTAGAGCCCCTGATCACTAAGAGCAAGGACGATACAATGAACTCACGTCGTGTAGTGTTCAGCTATCTTCAGGACAAAGTTGCTGTAACCGAGCTCTTCCGTGAAATCCGTAGCAAGGTTCTTGACCGTCCCGGTGGCTACACTCGTATCATCAAGACTGGTTTCCGTGCCAGCGATGCTTCTGAGATGTGCTTCATCGAACTCGTTGACTTCGATGAGAACATGGCCAAGACTAAGAAGAAAGCAACTCGTACTCGTCGTAGCAAGAAGGCCGCTGCAACCGCAGAAGCTGAAGCTCCTGCAACTGAAGCCCCTGCAGAAGAGGCTAAGGCCGAGTAATATTGCGAAACTTGTCTATAAGGTGTGTCCAAGCACCTTTGGCTCTTACTCTATAACAAACGCAACTTCCAGCAATGGAGGTTGCGTTTTTTTGATGTATACTTATAGTCTTATTTTTTATGTGTAATAGTTAAATATTACACAAACACATTTTTTATTCTTCATATAGTTGCATGATTAAATTAAAATCCATACTTTTGCGGTGTTATAGTATGATAGTACAGTAGGCGCTTATATTTGTTCTAACATCAAATTGAAAGAAAAAATGATAGAAGTAAATAATGTAACGTATGGATATAGCCGTAGGGCTGCCAACGTATATACCGACTTTTCATTAAGTCTTCAACCCGGACGCATTTATGGCTTGTTGGGTAAGAATGGTACAGGTAAAAGTACTTTGCTCTATTTGATGAGCGGTTTGCTTCGTGCACAGCAGGGATGCGTGACATTCGATGGTGTGAACGTTACAGAACGTCGTCCAGAGGTGTTGCGTGAAATGTTCATAGTGCCCGAGGAATTTGAACTTCCTGCAGTAACCATGCAGCGTTATGTTGAAGTAAATAAATCTTTTTATCCCAACTTTAGTCAAGAGGTATTGGAGGCTTGTTTAGCTGATTTTGAACTGCCTCTCAACGTAAACTTAGGTAGTTTGAGTATGGGGCAAAAGAAGAAAGCTTATATGAGTTTTGCTCTTGCCACCTGCACTCGTGTGTTATTGATGGATGAACCTACGAATGGACTTGATATACCTTCAAAGAGTTTGTTCCGCAAGGTAGTGGCACGTCACATGACCGACGATCGCATATTTGTGATTTCTACACACCAGGTGCGTGACATCAACATGCTTATTGACCACGTAGTTATGTTGGATGGTTCACACATCTTGCTGAATCGTTCTACGGCAGATATTTGTGCAGCGTTGCGTTTTGAAGAGCGTCCTATTGGTTCAGACACAAGCGATGCCCTCTTTGTGCAACCTTCGCTCAAGGGTGTTTCAGTGATTGTTCCGAATGACAATCCTGATATGGAATCTGCGCTCGATCTTGAACTTTTGTTTAGTTATGCCGAGACAGGTAAACTTCCCCAATCATTAACCAACTAAGTTTTTTACTTTGACAATGAAGAATTTTGATATGAAACGTTTCGCGCAATTGCTTCAATACGATGTGGTGAGTAATTGGCGCAATCATGTGAGTTTTGCCATAGGTGCTTTTTTAGCGCACTTTGCCACGCAGTTCGGGGTGATATATATAGCAGTCAAAAGCATGCGACATGCATTGCCTGAGCGTGCAGGTGATATTTGTGAAGATGCAGCCAATCTTTCGTTTGTGGTGTCGTTTATTGTGTTTTCAGTAGCTATGTCGCTGATGTTTGCCAATCTACGAACCAAACCCAAACGCATAGCTTATCTTATGTTACCTGCCACCAATGCCGAAAAATTTCTTTCGCGTTTTCTCCTTTTTACTTTAGGTGCTTGGGTTGTAAATTTAGTAGCACTCATTTTTGCCGACCTCTTGCGCATGTTAGTGTTGTCGGGCATGTGGGTGAACGTTGACTCCGTTGTGCCTGAGGCTTTTTGTAGCATGCATGCCTTTTTTACAGAAGTATTGCAATCATGGTCAAGAAATTCCAACAATGGCGTATGTCAAGGTTGGTATGCGCTGTTTTTCTTTTCATCGTTTTTGTTGCAGTTCATTTTGTTTATGCTTGGTTCTGTATTTTTTCGCAATCGTGCCTTTCTTAAAACCGCTACGTGCATGTTTGGTTTAGGCATGTTCATGATGGTGTTGGGTCTCAGCGTAACAATCAATGGTAGAAATGTTGCGTTGATGTTGAGTATGTCCGACTCTTGGTTGCCAGCCATCGTGCTATTGTCTTTTGTGTTAGAATTGGTTTTAGTTGGGTTCAGCTATCGTTTGTTCAAGCGCATGCCTGTGGTTAGTCGTAAACTTTTTTGACAGACCTAAGAATTTAGGAGTATTCAGATAATGAAGATGCTGATTGTCTTAAACAAAAGAATCTATTCAAGGATTAAGATTAGAGCGTATGAATTTTAAAGAGGGAAAACCCATATATGTGCAAATAGCCGATCGTTTGTGCGATGAGGTGTTAGCAGGTACTTACGAGCCTGACAGTCGTGTGCCAGGTGTACGCGAATATTCAGCTTTGCTCGAGGTGAATGTCAATACCACAGTGAAGTCTTACGACTTGCTTGCACAGCGCGGTATACTTTATGCCAAACGAGGCATGGGTTACTATGTATCGTCTGATGCACGCCAACAGATACTTGAAGCGCGTCGCACAGATTTTCGTCAACACACACTGCCAACCCTTTTTCGTCAGATGCAACAACTTGGTGTGTCGATAGAAGAAGTGGTAACAGCTTGGAAAAAGAATGCACAATGAAAGAGTTAATGAGTTTTTTTATGGCGTTAGCCGTATTGCTTGTGTTGTTGGTTGTGTAGTGTAATCTTTGTGCTGTAGAAAATAGTGGGGCAACATTAACCAAGTGTTAATGTTGCCCCGCTATTATATATATAGGTAAGTGTACAGAAGTGTATGTTGGTGAACTTCTCTTTCAAATCATTATACGAGAGCTCTACGCATTTTGCGCAAATGATGCAAGCGACGTCCACAGCTATAAGTCGGTAAACATTCCAACGCATTAGTTTGAGCCATCCCAAACGACAACGTGTCTGCCACACAATTATGTAGCATTGCTTGCTTGAAACTCGGTGCAAAGTTACGATTTCTTTTTGAAATTAAGGTGACAGATATTAATATGGGATAAAGTTAAAGCATAGGTTTGCACGGTTCCAAAAAACTCCGTATATTTACGGTGCAATAAAGCAAAAACATAACAATTCCAAAAAACTCATTGCAACATGAAAGAATTAAAAGGAACAAAAACCGAGCAAAACTTGGCAACAGCGTTTGCGGGAGAATCGCAGGCGCACACCAAATATCAGTATTACGCATCTAAGGCAAAAAAGGATGGCTATGTGCAAATGGCGAACATCTTCGAGGAAACCTCGCGCAACGAAAAAGAGCATGCCAAAATATGGTTTAAGTTGCTCCACGGAGGTGAAGTTCCCACAACTGTCGATAATCTGAAGGATGCAGCCCAAGGCGAAAATTATGAGTGGACCGACATGTATGCCACCTTTGCCAGGGAAGCACGCGAAGAAGGTTTCGATGAAATTGCTGAAAAGTTCGAGATGGTAGGAGCCATCGAGAAAGCCCACGAAGAGCGCTATCGTCGTTTGTTGCAAAACATCGAAGAAGGCATTGTCTTCAGTCGTGATGACGATCGCGTATGGCAGTGCTCTAACTGTGGTCACATTGTGATTGGTCAAAAAGCCCCCGAAGTATGCCCCGTTTGTGCACATCCACAAAGCTACTTTGAACTGCGTGCCGAAAACTACTAATTTTACAGAGAACAGCCTCAAGCATGTTCTGAAAAAAGTTTATGCCCGAAATACACAACCCATAGATTGTGTATTTCGGGCATAGTCTATATATAATAAGGAGAGAAGCAGGTAAAGTAATGAAGAAAATCCCTCAATAAGCTTTACCACCTCCTTTATTATACCAAGTGGCGGATGTTATCCTCGCGGTCGCCAGGAAGGAGGTCGATTACAGGAATCTCAATCATTGTGTAGCAACCTGACTTTTGGTGCATGGTAGCACGAGCTACGCAAACAAGCACTTGACCCGTAAGAGCAGGGTTGTTAATCTTCATATTGAAGTCGAAGAGCTGATTCTGTGTAGTACCGCTCACACCTTTACGAGTGAGATGAACACCATGACCCATGTCAATTACATCGTCTACAGAAGGAACGAGGTTAACGTGAGTTTCATCAGATGCAAAATAAGGATCAGCCTTGATGGCAGCAGCAACATCATCAAAGTTATAACCGTCTTCAATTTCGATGTAAACCATACGACGGTGAATGCCCTGACCTGTGGGGATGGTCATAGAAAGCGCCTTCTTCACACCCTCAATTGCTTTAACAGCAACCGTGTGTCCCATTGACATACCCGGACCAAAATTGGTGTAAGTAATACCCTTGGGTGCAATAGCCTGAAGCAAAGTGCGTACTACAGAGTCAGAACCTGGATCCCAACCCGCAGAAATAATGCTAACAGCACCATGTTCCTTGGCAGTAGCATCAAGGCTGCGACGAAGGTCAACAATCTGTGTGTGAATATCAAAGCTATCTACCGTATTGATGCCAAGAGCCAAAATCTCCTTAGCATACTCTTCTACCTTACGAGTAGGAGTAGCAAGAACGGCAACATCAACATCCTTGAGCTCGCGAATATCCTTAACAACTTCGTATTTTTTAAGTTCCTCGGGGCAATTTTCAGCACCCTTGCGACGAACAATACCAGCTACTTCAAAATCGGGGGCTGCTTCAAGAGCCTGCAAAGTGTAGTGACCAATGTTACCATAGCCCACTACGGCTGCACGTATTTTCTTCATTTTGTTACAATTTAGTTTGTTATCGTAGAAAAACGTTGCGAAGGTACACAAAAATCTTGAAATGTAACAAATTGTTTGCATATTATATGTAAAAGAATATAAGTAAGTGGTGTTCGAAATAACATGTGCTGATTGTATAAAATAATTTTGAACACCTACTTATGGGCTTAGGGTGTTGTATGTTAAATGCATAGAGCAGAAAAGGGTGTAAAAAAAAAGAAAGAAAAAAATGCTATCTATGCTTTGCAAGTTTCAGCACAACTTTGTACCTTTGCGTTGAATTTACAGAAACCAAGTTACAAATGGAGACGTTTTTCAAATCGCACGCCTATTTGATGGAGCATTTTAATGCTCCCGTAAGACGCTCGTTGATGGACACCATTGACTGGAGCTATCGTATGATAGGCATTAAAGGTCCTCGTGGCGTTGGACGTACATCCTTTTTGTTGCAGTATGCCAAAGAAAACTTTGACGTACGGCTTCGTCAGTGCCTATATATAAACCTCAATAGTTTTTATTTTCAAGCCCACGGTATAGTCGACTTTGCCGGTCGCTTTATGGCGGAAGGCGGACAAGTGTTGCTTATTGACCAAGCATTTAAGTTGCCTGGTTGGCGTGAACAATTGTGTGAGTGCTATCACAAATATCCCTACTTGCGCATTGTTTATACCACTACGTCGGTCAATTCAGAAGAGGAGGACGATTCAGAATTGTCTTCTATTAGTCGCACGTATGTGCTCCACGGTTTCTCTTTCCGTGAATACATCAATCTTGAAACCAATCAAAACTTTGAGGCTTACACATTCGACCAGTTGCTTTCAGACAGCGATCAGATTCTGAAAACCATCTTGCCGAAGGTGCAACCATGGCATTACTTCCAAGACTATTTGCAGCATGGTTACTACCCCTTCTTCCTCGAAAACCACAACTTTACCGAGGCATTGCTTAAGGCAATGAATAATATGATTGAGGTAGACTTACTCCTGAACAAGCAAATTGAACTGAAGTATCTGTCGCGCATCAAAAAGTTACTCTACCTTCTTGCCATTGGCGATCCTTCAGCTCCCAATGTGAGCAAGTTGGCACAAGAAATTGGTACTTCGCGTGCTACGGTAATGAACTATTTGAAGTATCTTGAGGAAACACGCCTTATCAATATGGTACACCATGAGGGCGAAACCTTCCCCAAGAAACCAGCAGCTATCTACTTGCACGATGCCAACTTGATGTATGCGCTTTATGAAAATTGCATGACGGAACAAACAATCATGGAAACTTACTTTGTAAACTGCTTGTGGCGTCACCACACAGTGAACAAGGGTAAGCGTTTGGGCATGTTCCGCATTAACAATACCACAAACATCTGTGTATGCGACCGCGCACGTCGTGTACGCACTGCTGCCGACACCATTTATGTGAAATATAACACAGACGTTGGCCGCGACAATGAGATTCCTCTCTGGTTGTTTGGATTCTTATATTAGGGTGGTTCTAAAAATTCTGATTTTAAGATTCTAAAATTCTGATAGTTGCTTTGCACCCTCTCGCATGTGTCTTGGAGTCAGTTCGCTCAGTCACATAGCCCGCTATGCTCCTTCGTTCACTAACCCCAATACACACACGATAGGGCACAAATCAACTTATCAGAATTATTAGAACCACCCATTAACGTAAAAACATCCAATACAAAAAGATCGGTGTGCATGGATGCGCGAAAGTGCAGAAGTGCAGATTGAAGAAACATAACAAACAACATCTATTTAATACAGCTATGCTAAAGGTGTTATTATGCAAATAAGCATCTGTGTGGTGAAATGTGTTCTGCTTAACAGTGTTAACTCATTCACACATACATATATATATTGTATAATAGCATGATAGTGTAGCAAATTCGCAACTCATGGCAAACAAGAAATTTATTACTTGTGACGGTAACCAAGCTGCTGCGCATATTGCGTACATGTTCTCAGAGGTTGCTGCCATTTACCCCATCACTCCGTCATCTCCGATGGCAGAGCACGTTGATGAATGGTCTGCTCAGGGCCGTATCAACCTTTTTGGTGATACCGTAAAGGTACAGGAAATGCAGAGTGAAGGTGGTGCTGCAGGTGCAGTTCACGGTTCTTTGCAGGCAGGTGCACTCACCACTACCTTTACAGCTTCACAGGGCTTGCTCCTGATGATTCCTAATATGTACAAAATTGCGGGTGAATTGCTTCCCTGCGTGTTCCATGTTTCAGCACGTACATTAGCTTCTCACTCACTTTGTATCTTTGGTGACCATTCTGACGTAATGGCTTGTCGCCAAACTGGCTTCGCAATGCTTTGCGAAGGTTCAGTACAGGAGGTAATGGACCTCTCGGCAGTAGCTCACCTCGCTGCTCTCGAAACACGCGTACCTTTCATCAACTTCTTTGATGGTTTCCGTACATCACACGAATATCAGAAGATTGAAGTGATGGATCAAGAAGACATCCGTCCGCTCGTTCCGATGGATAAGGTGACTGAGTTCCGCAACCGTGCGCTTACTCCCGAGCATCCTGTAGCTCGTGGTATGGCTGAAAATCCCGAAACATTCTTTGCACACCGCGAAGTTTGCAATCCTTACTACGATTCAGTTCCCGCTGCTGTTGAAAAGTATATGGCAGAAATCAGCAAGATTACGGGTCGCGAATACAAACTCTTCAGCTACTATGGTGCTGAGGATGCAGAGCGCGTAATCATCTGCATGGGTTCTGTAACCGAGGCAGCTCGCGAAGCTATCGACTATCTCAACGCTAAGGGCGAAAAGGTAGGTATGGTAAGCGTACACCTCTATCGTCCGTTCTCAGTGAAACACTTGCTCGCAGCAGTTCCTAAGACTTGTAAGAAGATTGCCGTACTCGACCGTACAAAGGAACCCGGTGCTAATGGTGAACCTCTCTACCTCGACGTAAAGGATGCCTTCTACGATGTAGAAAATCGTCCTCTCATCGTAGGTGGACGTTATGGTCTCGGTTCATGCGACACCACTCCTACCATGATTATCTCGGTTTACGACAACCTCGCATTGCCCGAACCCAAGGATCACTTCACTGTAGGTATTGTTGATGATGTAACCTTCCATTCACTCCCCTTGGAGAAGGAAATGGCACTCGGTGGCGAAGGTATCTTCGAAGCCAAGTTCTATGGTTTGGGTGCCGATGGTACAGTAGGTGCTAACAAGAACTCTATTAAGATTATTGGTGACAACACCGATAAGTACTGCCAAGCATACTTCTCATACGACTCAAAGAAGTCAGGTGGTTTCACTTGCTCACACCTCCGTTTCGGCGATCACCCCATCCGTTCTACTTATCAGATTAAGACTCCTAACTTCGTGGCTTGCCACGTACAGGCTTATCTGCACATGTACGACGTGCTCCGTGGTTTGCGCGATAACGGCACATTCCTCCTCAACACCATTTGGGAAGGCGAAGAGTTGGCAAACAACTTGCCCAACAACGTAAAGCGCTACTTTGCTGAACACAACATCACTGTTTACTATATCAACGCAACTAAGATTGCTCAGGAAATTGGTCTTGGCAACCGCACCAACACCATCTTGCAGTCAGCCTTCTTCCGCATTACAGGTGTAATTCCTGTTGATTTGGCAGTTGAACAAATGAAGAAGTTCATCGTTAAGTCATACAGCAAGAAGGGTCAAGATATTGTAGACAAGAACTACCAGGCAGTTGATCGTGGTGGCGAATATCAGCAGCTCGCTGTTGATCCCGCATGGGCAAACCTCCCCGAGGACGAAAAGATTGTTCGCGATGAACCCGCATTCATCTCAGACATGGTACGTCCTATCAACGCACAGAATGGCGACCTCCTTCCCGTTAGTGCCTTCAAGGTAACAGAAGATGGTACTTGGCATCAGGGTACAGCCGCTTACGAAAAGCGTGGTGTAGCAGCCTTCGTTCCCGTATGGCACAAGGAAAACTGTATTCAGTGTAACAAGTGTGACTTTGTATGTCCTCACGCTGCCATCCGTCCGTTCGTTCTTACCGACGAAGAACTCGCTGGTTTCAAGGGCGAATCAATTGAGATGAAGGCACCCGCAGCAATGAAGGGTATGCACTTCGTACAGCAAGTTGACGTAATGGACTGCCTCGGTTGCGGTAACTGTGTTGACGTATGTCCTGGTTTGAAGGGTAACAAGGCTCTCGAAATGGTACCCCTCACAGGTCAGGAAGCTGAAGCTGAAAACTGGGAATACTGCACTAAGAACGTTACCAGCAAGCAACACTTGGTTGACGTTAAGCTCAATCCCAAGAACTCTCAGTTTGCAACTCCTCTCTTCGAGTTCTCAGGTGCATGCTCAGGTTGTGGTGAAACTCCTTACGTTAAGCTTGTTAGCCAACTCTTCGGCGACCGTCAGATGATTGCTAACGCCACAGGTTGTTCTTCAATTTATTCAGGTTCAATCCCCTCAACTCCTTACACAACTAATGAGAAGGGCGAAGGTCCTGCTTGGGCTAACTCATTGTTCGAGGACTTCTGCGAATTTGGTATGGGTATGATTCTTGCCAACAAGAAGATGCGTGCTCGCATCCAGAAGGTGCTCGAAGAGGCTATTGCTCACGAAGGAACTCCCGCAGAGTTCAAGGAAGCAGCTCAGGAATGGATTGCTGGTCAGAACGATGCAGAAGCAAGTCGTGCAGCTGCTCAGAAGCTCGAACCTATGATTAAGGCTGGTGCTGAGAAGGGTTGCGAATCATGCAAGCAACTTGCTGAATTGACTCACTTCCTTACTAAGCGTAGCCAGTGGATTATTGGTGGTGATGGTGCTTCATACGATATCGGTTACGGTGGTCTTGATCACGTACTCGCAAGTGGCGAAGATGTTAACATCCTCGTGCTCGATACTGAAGTTTACTCTAACACCGGTGGTCAGGCTTCAAAGGCAACTCCTGTAGGTGCCATTGCACAGTTCGCAGCAGCAGGTAAGCGTGTAACTAAGAAAGACCTTGGTTTGATGCAAGCCACTTATGGTTACATCTACGTAGCTCAGGTAGCTATGGGTGCCGACCAAGCACAGTGTGCTCATGCCAGGCGTAGAGGTAGCAGCCGGTGCCGTTGTACAGCGTGCACTTGTTGCTGACAATGTCAAAATCGGACAGGGTGCTGTTGTCGGCAGTGCTGACAGCGAAAACATCGAGCTTGTGTCCAAACGTGTAAAGGGGGTAGAATAACA
>OIXW01000489.1_pt1 | contig 11768 bp, 11 predicted proteins | sample 1587951 | NCBI WGS metagenome assembly OIXW01 (sample SAMN03283239) | human gut metagenome | biome: human-associated habitat; material: feces | host: Homo sapiens | place: Peru | collected 2012
GGTCAAACAGGTGATTATTCTATATATGGAGCATTGAAAAATCTGAATGGTGTAGAGCATTGGCGTGTTGCTGAGGATGGTGCATTTGTGGATACTTATGGAAAGTTAACTAAGATATTTGAGTGCCCAGATTATTTCTTCTTCGAAAAAATGGCGGCTAATACAAATAGCACTCATTCTTATTATGAAGAATGGAGCACTTTAAATGATACCATTAACTATGATATAGAATTGCCTCTTTCTAATCTTTATGTTGCTCAGCAGATGTATCAGAAAGTACCTAAGAATAGTATAATGAACTTTGCTATTCTTAATAGTCTAAGATGTTGGAGCTATTTCCCTCTTGATTCGTCTATACAAGGATATGGAAATGTAGCTGCATTTGGTATTGATGGTTGTAATTCAATGTTGATAGGCGAAAGCATGAATACGGATGAACTTTGTTTTATTGTAACGGGTGATTTAGCTTTCTTCTATGACATGAATGCATTAGGTATACGTCATATAAAAAATAATGTTCGTGTACTTCTCATTAATAATTGTGGTGGAGCAGAATTTAAAATTATGACGCGTAATTGGAAGACGAAAGTAAGCGTTGATGATTTTATTTCTGCTAATGGACATAATGGTTCTGCCAAAGGATGGGCTGAGAATTGTGGATTTAAGTATATTGGTGCTACAACAAAAGAAGATGTCAAGAAGTCTGTGGGTGTGTTTACTCAGAATTCGGATAAACCGATACTTATGGAGGTTTTTACAAGTGAAGACGATGATAGAAATGCTATTGATGCTTTCTTGTCTGCAAATTCAATTACTACAGCTCAAGGAAAAATGGCTAAAATAGTAACTTCAATTGTTGGTGAATCTGGAAAACAGGTTATAAAGAAAGTTTTAGGTAAATCATAATATAAAAAGGAAACAAAAATGAATATTCGACAGTTTATTTACAAATACTTATGGTGGACATATCGTCCAATTAAGAGATTGTATAGGAGTTATAAAAGAAATAAATATAACTTGAAAGAAATAGAAAGAGTTTGCAAAGAAAGTAAAGTTGCAAAAAAGCGTATATTTTATTTAGGAATTACGGAGCAGCCTAATCTTGGTGATATGGCGCAGCATTATTGTATAAAAAAATGGATAAAAGAGAATTATCCTGATTATGCAATGATTATGGTAGAAAGTATGGTTATTACTAATCCTGCTACCACCAATGTTTTTTTCGATATGTTTAAGAGTGTTTTCAATGAAACCACTGATAGAATTGTGATTCAAAGCGGATATTGTACTCAAGATTTAGGAGGCGATCATCCATTGATGCATCGTTTGGTCTGTGAACAAATGAAGACTGCAAAAATACTTATGATGCCTCAGACCATTTACTTTCAACATGAGGAAAACCGTAGAATCTGTTCAAGAAATCACAATCAAGCTAAAAACATGTTGTTCCTTGCTCGTGACCAATATTCTTATGAGCAAGCAAAAGAGATGTTTCCTGATATTCATGTAGAAGCTTTTCCGGATATTGTAACTACGCTCATTGGAACTTTATCGTTTAATAATAAACGTAATGGTGTGTGTCTCTGTACTCGAAACGACGGAGAGAAATTGTATAGTTATAAGGAAATAGAAATTTTGAAAACACGATTAGAATCAAATGGCATTTCTGTATCTTGTAAGGATACACAAGGGAAAAGACCATTCAAGGAAATTCGTGCAAATTTGCGAAGTTTTATAGAGCAAGAAATAGAAAGTTATTCTCATTTTCAGGTTACAATAACGGATAGATACCATGGTACTATTTTCTCACTCTGTGCTGGAACGCCTGTAATTATAATTAAAACTACAGATCATAAAGTAACAACAGGTGCTGATTGGTTTAAGGGTATATACGATGATTATGTTTATGTGGCTGAGGATCTTGACGATGCTTACCGCTTGTTTAATATTGTAATAAATAAAAAAATGACAAATCGTCTTTCCCAATATTTTAAGGTGAACTATTATGATAAACTAAAGAATATGTTTGAATAGAATGTTTCATAAATATCGTTAGCATCGCATTTTACGGTGAGTCATGTATTGGAGGTGTATGATGGGGTATTGTAAAATGGTATATGATATTATTAATGTGTAAAACAGAGTTATTAATATAATGCATTAAAATGAAGGTCTTATGTATAAGTAGTAATAATAGTTCTGGCGTAGGGTTGTGTGCATATCGATTGCATACAGCTATGAAGTTGGAAGGTATTGACAGTAGAATGTTTGTGTTTAGTAAATCGCACGAGAATGATAAATTCGTAATGGTGGTTTTCAAGTACCGAAAATATTATGATGTCCCAATTGAATATTGACTCAAAAATTTCCAAAACTGACTATCTCATAGCCACTTTATTTTTTGCATGTGGTGGTAATGGTTTGATAATTGGATACCAGTGGTATGCATTTGTAATAGTTTTGGTCATGTATGTTCTGTGCAAGAAGAGGAATATAAAAATGCCATCGAAGGTCTTGGCGGTTTACCTCCTTGCACTCTTAATGATTGCAGTGTTGCAATATATGACCTTGCCGAAAGTTTCCTCGCCGGCATATTTCAATTTTGCCGCCAAGTTGGTTGCAGGATGTCTGATGATAAGCTTTTTGGGGTGCAAATTCAGAATGGCATATCTTCGTGTATGCACATTCTTTTGCGCCATTAGCTTAGTTTTTTGGGCGATACACTTGGTTCATCCATTCACGTTTGGCATACCAGTTGAAAGAAGCAAATCCTTTGTCGCTTGGAGCTATTTCGTAGGTACAGATAGTTTCAGGAACCAAGGGATGTTTTGGGAGCCTGGGGCTTTCCAGGGCTACATAATGATGGTCCCGATAGTCTTTATAGACAAACTGAAAGAGATTTGGCGGAATGAAAGACGTAGCTGCCTAATTTTGATTGCTGCTTTGGCTACAACAATGAGCACTACGGGCTATGTCGTATTCGCTTTCTTGGTTGGTATGTACTTAATAAAGGGCATCAATAATGTGCTTTTAAAATTTGTATTTGTCATGGCGTTTGTCTTCGGTTCTGTCTATGCATATTATTCTTTTGATTTCTTGGGAGAGAAAATATCCTCACAATATGAGAATGCAGTGGATTTGGACTATGGAGATTCAGGTGCCATGCAAGGTAGGATGAGCACAATGTTTATAGATGCGGAGATTATAAAAAATCACCCTATTATAGGTAACAGTTTTGATAATGACATGAAATATGGTGTCTATGCGGACATAATGGCTTTTTCTGGAAATGGTTTGACAGGGTTTATGACAACATTAGGCATTCCATTTTTACTCTTATATTTAATAGGCTTGTATAGGTCTCGTTTTTCTGCTTCGCCCTATTTCCGATTCGTAGCATTGGGTGCAATATGCTTGGTGTTCTATGGTGAATCGTTTTATAATTTTATTCCCTATTGGGGTCTGTTGTTTGCAACATACAGACAAGATGACTATTTAATTTATTGATGATGAGAATACTTTGGTTGTCAAATACTCCGGGGCTTCTGCACGAAGGAGAGGGTACTGGTAATTATGGCGGCAGTGGTTGGATAGGGGCACTTCAACGTTTGTTTCATGCCTTCGATACTGAAGACGAGCTTGCCCTTTCATTTATTTCAGACAAGGACAGAGATAAAGTAGTGAAAGATGGTGTGGCTTACTATCCTATATATGTAAAACCAGAAAACACTTTTCAAAAGTTGTATAGGTATTACGCTGGTTACAAATCGTATAATAGGGAGCAGTATGTAAGGCAGATACAGTATGTCATCGATGATTTCCATCCTGACGTAATTCACTTGTTTGGGCTGGAAGGCCAGTTGGCGACAATACTGGGCAGGACAAAGATACCAGTTATTGTACACATACAAGGTTTGTTAGGGCCAGTCAATAATGCCTTTTATCCAAGTGCGTATAGTCGATGTTCTCTTGTCTGGCCACCAACCAAACGAGAATGGTTGTTAAGAAACGGATACCTTTATGACAAGAAGATACTTTCGGTTAAGGCTGCAATTGAAAGTGGACTGTTTAAGGATGCCCATTACTTTATGGGAAGAACCGATTGGGACTTACACTTGTCAAAGCTAATGTCAAGCAATTCAGAATACTTTAAGGTAAACGAGGCATTGCGACCTCCATTCTATGAAAATTCAGGAAAATGGAGAAGAAAGAATGGCAAGCTGATAATAACATCGACTATTAGTGAAACACTTTACAAAGGACTTGATACTATTCTAAAAACCGCAATGTTGTTAAAACATGTGACGGACATCCCATTCGATTGGAACGTTGTAGGGGTACGCCCCAACAGTAAATTCGTAAGAGTCTTTGAGCGCAATACCAAAATAAAAAGCTCTGATGTATATGTGAATTATATGGGAGTAATGGATGCTCAAAATTTGGTGGACAATTGTTTGAGGTCTTCTGTTTATGTCCACTTATCATATATAGACAACAGTCCCAACAGCGTGTGCGAAGCTCAATTACTCGGTTTGCCGGTTATTGCGGCAAATGTAGGTGGTGTCTCCTCTCTTATAGAGCATGGCAAAACAGGTATATTAGTGCCAGCCAATGCACCATACGAGACTGCCTATTGGTTAAAAGAATTATACGGTCATGCCGACATGGCGACAGCTATGGGGCTGCATGGTGTAGAGGCCGCAAATATTAGACATGACAAGAATATAATTATAGAGAATCTTCTTTGTGCATACAATCAAGTTGTCCGGAGAAATAACAATGATTAATCAGATAAAATGTATTAGAGAAAGATGACAAAACAAATACCAGTACTTCTTACTGTATTCAATCGTAAGCAGACGCTTTCGTGCTTAGAGAGACTATTCAAACAGAAATACCAGAAGGATATGCACTAAGGGTTTATCTCACTGATGACGGTTGCACAGATGGAACATCTGATGCCATTAAAAAACATTTCCCGTAAGCAGTCAAATTAGGGTAAGCAGTCAAATTAGGGCTCTCCCCGTCGAATAGTACCTTTGCGGCTGAACAAACACTAAAAGTTATGTACAGCAGCGAAAATTTAGAACGTTTTTATTTCAAGTATCGGACTGAGGCGTTGCCTCATGGTCAGTCCCTTCAGTCATTTTGCCGTTCTTCCACCGTAAAGCTATGGAAACTACCAGGTGCTGGAAATATCCGTGATTATTTCAATTTCATCTAATATTTATCCCAACTTTTTGACTATATCTAAGCATAAACCAAGGTCTTAAGTTGAAAAGTTGGGATAAACCTAAAGTTGTGATAAACAGGATTATCACAACTTTTGGATAATCCTGTAGAGCGAGCAGTTCGGTGTATGACCACGGCTCGTAATAACTCATTCCATTTGGGAAGTGACTTGGGAGTCCAAATGTCGGCTACGTACCATAGCATTATTAGTACGGTAAAACTTCATGGCAGCTCTGTATGGAGCTACCTTGGTGAATCTTTCACAAAAATCTTTAAGGGTTGTAGGGATTATTTTTCTCTCATGCCCTCTTGCATCGGGCTTGAGTAGTCCCGAATGTTAATAATCAATCAAAATTTTAACAAGTCAATGGAGATGGGCACTGAAAAGTGCCTACTCTCTATGGTATGCCCTAAATTGACTGCTTACTCTTTTGTTTTATTATAATTATCAAAAATAAAAAAATATGAAAAAAATTGCCGCACTTCTTACAGTGCATAATCGAAAAAATAAAACATTAAAATGCCTCTCAGAACTATTTGTTCAGAAGGGAATGTGGAAAGATTATCAACTTGATGTTTTTCTGACTGATGATGGATGTACGGATGGAACTGCGGAAGCAGTAATCGCTAAGTTTCCTACAGTTCATATAATTAAAGGTAATGGGCAGCTGTTTTGGAATCGCGGAATGTATAAGGCTTGGATTGAAGCGGCTAAGGTAGGTTATGATTTTTATTTATGGCTTAATGATGACACATTTCTTTATCCAGACTGTATCGTTCGGTTGTTGTCAGCTTCTAGCAAGCATTCTGACAGGGCAATTATAGTGGGAAGTACTTGTGCTACAAGTGATAAGACACATGTTACGTATGGTGGTTGGCAAAATGGAAAGATTTTGTCAGATGTATCAATCGAACAATGGAGCGATGCGATAAATGGTAATATTGTACTAATTCCGAACTCTGTATATTATGTATTGGGAACAAATGACCCTTACTATCGACATGCCGTTGGTGACACTGATTATGGTTTAAGAGCAAAAGAAAAAAATGTGCCATGCTATACTGGTGTGGGGATTTTTGGTGAATGCGATTTGCACGAGACTCCAACTGTATGGATGAATCCTTCCATTCCATTTTTCAAACGTTGGAAGAATTTTATGAGTCCTCTTGGTAACAATCCATTCGAATACTTCTATTTCAAGAGAAAGCATTTTGGGCTTTTAAGCGCATGTTTTACGTTTTTGACTATGTGGGTGCATTTCTTGTTCCCTCAATTTTGGAGAAAATGCTATAAATGATGTCATTATGAACAAGGTTATATTTATTAAAAAAAACGAACGTATTTTGTCTATTATCTATCGCATGTTTGGACGGAATAAAATAGATATGAATGGTAGAGGAAACACTATTCTTTGGGGGAATGTTTTTATGAAGAGGTGTAGAATAAGAGTTGTAGGTGAAAACAATCGTATCATTTTATCTTCAAATCTTTCCAGAATAAGTGATAGTAGTATTACAATCTATGGCTCAAATTGCTCAATATTTATAGGTGAAAAATGTAATTTGAATCATTTGCATTTATATATTGAAGATTCTAATGGACAAATTGAAATTGGGAAGCATCTTACTGTTACGGGTGAATGCCATATAGATGTAATTGAAGGAAAGAAAGTGACAATAGGAAATGAATGCTTGTTTGCAACAGATATTTCTTTTAGAGTAGGAGATAGTCATAGTATATTAGATCAATTTAAAGGTAATCGAATTAATCCATCGCAAGATATTACAATAGGGTCGCATGTGTGGATTGGATATGGAGTGAAAATTTTAAAAGGAACGTGTATTCCTAATGATTCAATAGTTGCAACAGGCGCTATTGTTACGAACAAAAAGTTTCCTGCAAATTGTATTATCGGCGGAATTCCTGCAAAAGTATTAAAAGAAGGTGTTACTTGGGATTCAAACAGATTACCAATTGAGTGAAATATGAAAAAGAAAATACTTATATTCCATCCTATTATAGCTCCATATCGTATTGATTTATTTAATGCTGTTTTTGAGCATTATGATGCTCGATTTATCTTATATTGGCGTAATCTAAGGGATCAGACATTTGATTATGCTAAGTTAGAGGAACAGATGTCTTTTAAACCTGTTTATTACATAAAGGAAGAAATGGGGACTTGGCGATGGTTTAAAACTCTGTGGAGTGAGATTTCTTCTTATAAACCAGATTGTGTTTGGGTTTCTGAATATGGTGTACTTACAATCATGACGATAATTCATAGAATGATAACTTTCGGGAAATATAAGATTGTATGCATGACTGATGATAGTTATAATATATTATCAGCCGATAACCATTTCACGGGGCGACATAAAAAAGCGATAAATATAATGGCTCCATGTATTGATGAATTTATCAATGTTGAACCAAGATCAGCAAAATGGTATCAACAACGATTTGGTAAAGGTTTGTATTTCCCTATTATAGCAAAAGATAAAGCTGCAAGAGAACGTTTGAAAAGAGTCCTACCAATTAGTGAGCAATATATTAGTAAATATGGTTTACAAGGGAAAAAGGTCCTTTTGTTTGTGGGGCGATTAGTAGACATTAAAAATATTGATTTTGCTATTAAAGCTTTTGCCAAAGCCAATATAGAAGATTCAGTGTTTATAATTATTGGTAGTGGTAATATAGAGGGTGAATTAAAGGAATTGGCTGCTAAATATGACAATATATATGTTGTAGGTCGTTTTGAAGGTGAGGAACTTTATGCTTGGTATAATGTTGGTCAGGTATTTACACTTCCCAGTCTACTTGAACCATTTGGAGCTGTAACAAACGAAGCTTTGGTTGCAGGTTGCCAATGTCTTATTAGTCGTAATGCTGGAAGTAATTGTTTGATAAAGAACGGTGTAAATGGATATGTTATAGATCCGAAAGATGAGGATGGCTTTATTCATTATCTTAATATTTTAATGGATGATGTTTCTCCTATAAGTTTACCACTATTAGTTAAACCAACCATGATGATATCTACGTTTAAAGAAGAAGTGATAAAACTATTTAATAAAATAGACAACATTATATGAAAAAAAGAACTCGTATATTATTTATTGCAACCTTTCCTCCCCCAATCCACGGTTCAGCTATGGTGAGCCAACAGATAAAGGATAGTAAACTTATCAATGATGCTTTTGATGGGGATTATGTCAATTTAGGTGCATCTCGCAAAATGGAAGAAATAGGCAAAGGAGGAATATGGCTTAATTTAAAGAAATTAGGTCGTTTTGTAGGATCTTTATTCAAAACTATCGGACTGTTGCTGACGCATCGTTATGACCTTTGTTATTGTGCTATAACTTGTCATGGTAATGCTTTTTTAAAAGATGCTCCTTTCGTGTTGCTTTGCAAGATGTTTGGCAGAAAAATAGTTATTCATCAGCATAATAAAGGAATGGCAAAAGATGTGGATAGACCAGGGTATCGTTGGTTACTTCCAATGGTTTATCGTAATGCTAAGGTTATTCTTCTGTCGTGGCATCTTTATCCAGACATTGAAAAAGTAGTAGACAGAAAAGATGTTTTGATTTGCCCTAATGGGATAAAACTAACTGTTGATCCAAACTTTAAACGAGAACCTAATGTTGTGCCTCATATTTTATTCCTCTCGAATCTCCTGATTGACAAAGGGGTGTTGGTTTTGCTTGATGCGCTGAAAATTTTGAAGGACAAGGGATATTCGTTTGTATGCGACTTCGTTGGTAGCGAAACAAAAGACATTGATGCTGTTCGTTTTGCTAATGAAGTGGAAATAAGGGGGTTGAATAGTATCGCAGTGTATCATGATCGCAAGTATGGAACAGAAAAAGATGCTTATTTTAAGCAAGCTGACACTTTTGTTCTTCCAAGTTTTTATAATAATGAAGCGTTCCCTCTTGTAAATCTGGAGGCTATGGAATACAAGCTACCCATTGTCTCGACAAATGTAGGAGGTATTCCTGATGAAGTAAGGGATGGGGATAGTGGTTTTGTTGTCGAACCCAAGGATACTGATGCATTGGCCGATGCCATTTGCAAGCTTATTGGTGATGTACAATTAAGAAGAAAAATGGGGGATAAAGCCTATGCTTTGTTCAGAGAATATTTTACTCAACAGCATTTTGAGGAATCTTTTGTAGAAGCACTTAAAAATGGAGGGGGTAAAAGACTGACTATGGTAAATTATTGGGGGCGGAAGTATGGTTGCGACAAGGAAGAGTATTGGAGAAGTGCTGATATATTTGTATTTCCTACTTTGAATGAAGCGTTTGGGCTTGTATTACTTGAGGCTATGGAGCATGGGCTTCCTTGCATAGGTACTGATGAAGGTGGAATTAATGATATCATAGATAATGGAAAAACAGGTTTCATTGTTCCTTCTGGGAATGCGGAATCTCTTTCGGATTCTATTGGAAAATTACTGAATGACAGTCGTATGCGAGAGAATATGGGAGATTGTGGTCGAAGTGTTTTTGTGCAAAGATATACGGAAATAGTTTTTGAAGAAAGAATGTTGCATATACTTAATCAAGTTCTTTCGTGATGTAAGCACTCAAATTAGTGCTTAATTCAGAAAGGAGTTTTTAGCGAATGAACATAAACGTAATTTTATGTACAGCAGTGAAGATTTGGAGTTTTTTTACACTCGCATAAACTTTGTAATCTCAGCATGTTGCTGATTGATGGTTTCACGCATCAATCGCATTTCTTCTGCCATGTTTTACAGCACCTTTGATATGTCTGTAACTTGCTCTTTCATAGGTATAAAGGTTCGAGAAATATCTGGTATACGCAAGAAAATGGCTCTTTTTTAGATGATTTTCAAAAAAAAAAGCAGAGAAATAAGGCAAAATTAGACCATTCTTATTACCGCTGAATATTTACGTCTTGAATGCTTTTATCCTTTAATGTTAAACAAAAATATGCATTATGGAAAAGAAAATAAAATACTCAGATGTAAAACTACGTATTTTTAATGTGGTTATTCAACCAACGGAGAAGCAATGTAAAGAAAATTATATTGCTTTAATCGAAAAAATTTTTGAGAAAGCAAAGAAATATGAAACGAGTTCGAAGCAGTTTACTAAAATTCACTCATTGAATAAAACTGAGAAAATTTATAGTGGTTCTTTGGTGAATTTTTCAGTGTTGGATACGGACAGGCCTTGGTATAACGAGGAGAAAAATGAATTGCAACAGATGGAAGTTGATCCCAATTTAAATCCTAATGGGAAATTTTGGGATTTCTATTTTTATCCAGAATATCATCGAATTGGTATTCCTGCACGAAGAGGGGTTTCGTTTGCACAGGTAAAGAATTATCTTATACAAGCTTTTAAGGAAGCTGCTGATGCTTTGGGATTTGAGGACGTGGTTGTGAATGTTGTAACTTCAGCAGAATGTATTGAATCAATATTTAAATTAGAAAAAATTGATAAACTATCGATAGAGGTTACATACTCGAACAATGATAATTTTGAAGCCTTTGATAAGGCTATAGAAGACGAAATGAGGGAGGAAAATGTTGGTTGTTTGAAGGTTCACGTTGAATCTCCCAAACGTGGTTCTATTTTTTTGAAAAAACGAAGTTATATCGGCTCTTTGCTTCGTTTTAGTAAAAATAATGGTAAGGCGAAAGCAAATGGTCATATTGATGGACGACCTTTTAAAATCAATACAGATAATTATCCAAAGGTTGTGAAAATGAAAAATGTTGGAGAAGATAATCTGTTTCGAAAAGTAAAAGAGGCTATAGAATCTGTGTTATGATAGATATCATATATAAACCAGGTTGGAAGGCTGTAAAGGCGATTTATCCAAGGAAGAATTGGATAAGAAAAATTTGGCGACCAATGATTCTAACATTTGTGATGTTCTGTAGTGCTTTATATGCGCAAACAGATTGTTTAGAACTTATAACCACAGTTTCGTCTTGGATTATTAATGGTTATCCGAGTATATTGGGATTTATACTTAGTGGTTATGTCTTGCTTATAGGTTTCGTTGGTTCAGACTTTCTGTTGGCTTTGGAAAAACAACAAAGAAGTGATAAAGTATCATTATTTCAAATAGTTAGTAGCACTTTTGTAGTGGTGATATCTGTTGTGTTGTTTACATATATGCTTGGTACATTATTCTGTTTTGTGCAAGAATGTCATATAGAGTGGCCGTTTAATAATCATTGGTATATATTCTATAATTATGGAGCATTAGTAGTTATTTTATTCTCATTTGCATATTCTCTTTTTACTTTATATGATGTGGTAATAAATATTTTTAATATGGGGCAACTTGCAAGTGCTATTGCGCGAAGGAAACTTAAAGATAAGGAAAAAAAGATTGATGCTAAAGGGTAGATGTTATATAGCATCTTTTCAAAAAAATAGATTTCTATGATGAAGAATCCATTTTCCGTGTTTGATTTCTTTGGTTATGTCTTTCCTGGAGCCTTTGCTTTGATGGCTGTGTTCTATTTTGTGAAGATGTGGCC
>OIXW01000504.1_pt1 | contig 11640 bp, 6 predicted proteins | sample 1587951 | NCBI WGS metagenome assembly OIXW01 (sample SAMN03283239) | human gut metagenome | biome: human-associated habitat; material: feces | host: Homo sapiens | place: Peru | collected 2012
ACCATGGATGATCTGACCAGCGGTTTCAACATTGGAACCAACTATTCCCTATCTCCTGAGTTCAACGAGATGGTAGGATTTACCGAGGATGAAGTACGTGGAATGCTGGCTTATTACTCTAGCGTGCTGCCATTCCGCCATAGCGTGGATGAGCTGATAGAAGTGATGAAACCATGGTATGATAATTATTGTTTCAGCATCAGAAGATATGGCAAGACAACCATGTACAACTCCGTGATGGTGCTCAATTTTGTGGACAATTACATTCGCAACGATTATGATATTCCTGATAGCATGTTGGAAACCAACATCCGCATCGATTACGACAAAATCCGCATGCTCATCCGCCACGATAAGGAGTTTGCCCACGATGCCAGCATCATACAGGATATTGTAACCAAGGGATTCACCACGGGAACCCTGATGGAGAATTTCCCCGCCGAGCGCATCAACGACCCGGACAATTTTCTGAGTCTGCTCTTCTATTTCGGCATGGTAACGATAGGCGGCACCTACCAGGGCAACACCCGCTTTGTGGTTCCCAACGAGGTGGTACGAGACCAGATGTACACCTATCTGCTGGATACCTATAAGGAGAATGACCTCACATTTGAGCAATACGACAAGACCCAACTGGAGAGCAAGCTTGCCTACGAAGGCGCATTCAAGCCCTACTTCGCCTACATAGCCGATTGCCTGAAGCGCTTCTCTTCCCAGCGCGACAAGCAGAAGGGCGAGGCCTACGTTCATGGTTTCACCCTGGCGATGACGAGCCAATGCAAGTTCTACCGTCCCATCTCAGAACTTGACAACGATGGCGGTTATGCCGACATATTCCTCCTACCCCTCTGCGACATTTATAAGGACATGGAAGATTCCTACATCGTGGAGCTGAAATATTGTAAGCCGGGCACCAGCGATGAGCAGTTGAACCATCTCTTCGAGGAAGCCTCTGCTCAGGTAAGGCGCTACGCCGATAGCGACATCGTGCGCGAATCAGTAAAGAGAACGAAGCTTCATCAGCTCGTTGTTATTTATCGTGGCGCAGAGATGGCGATGTGCGAGGAGGTAGAATAGAAAGATAGAAAAAGGGCAAAAGCATTTACCTGATAGTTAGGTAATGCCTTTGCCCTTTTATCGTTAACGGATAATGTATTTCAAGATGCCGATAACGGCAATATTTGCTTCATTATCTTCTGGAACTTCTATGGTCTTGAAACCATCCTTGTTGAGCGGTTGGAGTTCTATCTTAGAATGAACTTCCACCCCATCCTCGTTTTCTGTTTTCTCACTATGAAACTTTTTGATGGTATATTTTCCGCCATATTCCTCGTAATATTCATTTACCTGCGAGAGTACGATTTCTCCCTCCCTTGAACCTCCATGATAATGTTCAAACACGCACAAGTCTCCATCCTTAATTTTCGGCAGCATCGAGTTGCCCTTAGCGTGAACCACGAACATTTCCCTGTTCGGAGTGAATGGTAATGAGGATACATCCACCCATCCTTCCGCCTCTGGCTCCTCATATTCATCGAAGTACCCACAGGCAGCCTGAATGGAATACAGAGGGAGAAAACGGGTGAAGCGGTCGGAAGGAGAGATGCTATGAAGAATTGCAGCATTCAAGCTACCCCCATCCATAAGCACATCAAACATATCCTGCATCATTTTCCAACCATCTGTACTACCAGGCTGATAGGCATATTCCTCATTATCATTATAATACCATGTACCATTAGCAGCTATTACAATACCGCCAACGTAATTTATTCTGCCTTCAGCCAAGTTGTTCAACATAGAAAGACGCTTCTGCAAAGCCTCAGCCTTGTTTTTCGTGTCTTTAGATGCAGCCGTCTGACCTCCTTTGGTGTCAAAGATGCCGATAGTACCATCCTTCTTTTTGAAAATCCAGTCGGGATAGAAAAGTGCTTCTTCGTTGCGTTCTTCGCTGAAATAACGAATGGCAAGCCAATCCTTACCACTATCTCCATTCTTAAACCACCATTCTATACCATCCTGACCCTCAAGATACTTGTAAAAGCTCTCTTCCGTTTTTCTGCCAGTATAGTTTTGGCCCAAGAAGAAAGGATGCAACAGGCATTTCTGCTCCGTCAACTCATCATGTTCTTCTGTATAAGAATACATCTTCTTCAAGACAAAAGGGATACTCTGCCGCTTTCGGTTTTCCTCTCTGCGCTTACGTAATTGTTCTTCGAGCAAAGGATGGTATGCCTTAAGCGTTTCCGTGATAAGGCGTCTGAATATACTTGAAGCTGAACCGTTTAATGCATCATGCAAGAAAATACGATACCATTTGTCTTCGTCTTCATTCTTCAGAGCATAATACTTGAACCACAAGCGTATGGCACTTTTCAAAGTTGGAACAGAACGCACGATGTTTCCCACCTTGCAATCATTATCTGATTGCGAACGCAGGATTTCCACCAAAGTGAAAGTAAAGAGTTTCTGCACATCACTCCTACTCCACTCGCGCTCTACCCCTTTAGCTTCCTTGAGGTTGATTCCAATATTTTCGTAATCATAGAATTGAGCATCTGAAACTATCTCATGCGCCAAATTTCCCTTCAAGTAGAGTCCTTTAGTTTCTAGTTTCCTTTTTACAACATCATCAAACACATCCTCATCAGTAATGCCGAAATAGCGATTGAATGTATCAAACAGACATTGTTGGAATTCACCCGATTTACCCAAATCTCCATAATCTACACGCGACAGCATATCTGTCATCAGATTCGGGTCGATAATGTAATCTTCCCCCTTTTTGTTGTAAGAGATAAGCGTTTTTGGCTTGTTGCCCATTCCGCCATAATCAGCCTCTGTTACAGCTTTGCGCGAGAAGTTGGTATAAAGATAACCATTACGGAAAACCTTAGACACTTCTTCGTGCATGATTGGAACACGGAGAATTCTACCGATGGTCTGAGTACTGAAAATTTCAGATTTAATATCACGAAACATGACTAGAACCTGAGCACGGGGACAATCCCAACCTGTACCGGCTGCGGTTTTAAACAGAAGGTATTCGTATTCGCTATCATTCCGTTCCAGCCCCTCAGGCTTAGCCTTACCAGTAAACCAAGATGCAATTCTGTTTGCCTTTACCCCCTGCGAGATAAGATATTCTTTCGTAATCTCTTCCTTGGTAGGCTGCCCCTGTTCTATCAAGGTTTCATCATCATTTGGCAACTGGATGATAACTAGCGGATTGACGTTTTTGCCGAAGGCCTCAATCTCCGCTTTAAGTTCCCTGCGCTTTTCGATAGCAAGTTTCAGCAGGACATGATCTTCATCTTCGCCTTGATATTTATCCAAATTCTCTTTCGTCTGGGTAATGATGCTCTCCTTAATCAGCCCTTGTGCTACCACATCTTCATGCTTTATTACCACATTCGAGTCATAATCTGCAGCTTTTACCATCACTTCAGGAGGCGGAGTAGCAGAGACATGAATGCAGATTTTCGGGTCGAGTTTGCTAATCACGTCACGATTAGCAGCTTCGGTTACATTAAGATGGCACTCGTCGATTATAAATACTATTTCCACGCCGTTGGCATGGGTATTCTCTACAAAATCCTCGAAGTATACTCTACTCTCATGTCGCTCATCTGGATTTTCCGGTCGTCTGTATATACGGTTTCCGGCTTTCTCGCTCACCAGTTTTTGCCAGTTGATGAAAAGCACATCGTTTTTCTGCAGAGCCCCAAGGCTAAAATCTTCTATCGTCAACAATCGTCCATGCTTACTCGTAGGGAAGTAGACATCAAACTTATGCTTGCTCTGCATGGCGAGGTCGTCGGAGAATGTAATCCATACATAAGCCACCTCTCTATCCCAATCTGGCTGTTCTGCCATCTCGCAAATCATCTTCTGAGTCATATAAGTCTTACCGCTTCCTGTAGGAGCTTTCAGAACAACAGGAATCTGGCGATCTCCATGTCCCCATAATCGCTTTATATTAGCCACCAGTTTATCAACGGCTTCTATCTGAAAAGGTATCTGTTCCATACTTTCTTAAGCATTTAAAGATTTGTAAATATCGAGGATAGGCTGAGGAATGCTCTTCAGATTTACCCCAGAAAGATATTCGAAATAGGAATCGAAAGAACCGACGTCGCCCCAACTGAAAATATATACATTCTTCACGCCCTGAAGCTGCTCTACTTCATGAACAAATTCGTTGAAATATTTCGGGCGATAATCTTCTTTAAAATAGATTGCCGTCCATACATCATGATTTTTGTCCTTGAATATCTGATAGCTATCAGTTTTCTTCATTTCGTAAAGCGTATTCTCTGCCAAGGCCAGCAGGCATCCAGCCTTTTGGGCAAGGATTGTCTTGTCATGGTCTGTAGCCTGATTGGCCGTACTTGTTCCTACGAAAGAAGTGCGATAGTACTTGAGAGAATTGCCGAGAGGTGGACAGGCTTTCTTTTTCGGAATCTCTCCTTGCAGCATAAGCACCCCATCTTTAACATGCACGTCAAAAGAATGATACAACTTTTCATTTTCCTGCTTTATTTCGTCTATCCTTGCAAGATAATCAGGAACTTTCTTTAATGATGCAGGAGTCAGTTCTTCCTCAAATAATACTTTCGAAATCTTTTTATCAGTCACATATCCGCCAATAGCATTTTCGATACGTTTTCTTGTTATCTGTGTAATAGTTTCGAATCCTGCATTAAAAACGCCCTTACAATTGTTCTTAGCTATCTTCTTGCCTTTTTTGATTTCATAAGTCTTTTCTGGCGCTTGAACTAAGATTACCTGACCTGTATAGCCTCCATCCAAAAATGCATGCCCAGTAGAACCGCTACCGGCAAAAAAATCCAGAACAACAAGATTTTTATTATTACCTTTAGCTATTTTCAACAAATACTGTATAAATGCTATTGGCTTTTTTCCACCATCAAAAGGAACGCCACCTTCTGTTCCAACCAGATTGAACTCTTGTTCAAAATCCAAGAAATTAGGATATGGAATTTCTTTTGTATCATTTCTTTGTAAAGGTGCTCCCTGGAAGTAAAATCCGTTTGCGTGAGAACTATCGCTTCTAGAAAGGAAATATCTACCATCCCTTCCATCATCACCCATATTAGGGACCTTATAAATTACCCCAAAATCATTATTCCTTTCTTCGAGGTAGCTCATGTGAAATCTTCCGGAACTATTACCTGTTTTTATGGAACCACGAATATTTATTTTCTTAAGGTGTTCAAAACTTGGTTCACATTCTACAATCTGATATTCTCCAGGATGAAAAACTTTCACTTCCTTACCTCCCATCATAATTCTTTCCGGATTATCTATCAACTCCTCAATTTCATAAATATAATCTTTAGGATCAGAATTATCAACAATACGTTTACTGATATTAAACTTGTCAGACTTTCTATACATCAAAAGCAATTCAGTAGTTTCGTGCATAGGTTTATCCCCCTTAAGAATTCTATTCTCATGACGCACTTTTATTGTAATAGTGGTAATATAATTAGAATAACCAAAAACACTATCACACAGCAACTTTAAATTTGCATATTCTTCTTCATTAATGCTGATATAGATAACTCCATCTTCCTTCAATAATGAGCATGCTAGTTTCATCCTTTTATCAATAAACGACAACCAAGAGCTATGGCGTAACGGATGATTCTTTGGCAACTGGGTACCATCAGGATATTTATCTAGGAATCTTTTATCCTTATACGTAAACCCATCACTACCCGTATTATAAGGAGGATCAATATAAATTACATCCACCTTACCTTGATGCGTATAATTAAGGCAAGTAAGAGCATGATAATTATCACCTTCTATGAGTATATGAGTAGGTTTTCCATCATCTGTCATGATGGAAAGATCTGGTACTTCCTCAAGAATCGGAATAGCATTTTCTCCTCCAGCTTCAAAAGCTTCAGGCACATCTATCCAATGAAGTCCAAAACGGTTATCTTGCTTCAGCTGAGCATTAAGATAAGCCACTTCACCCTCCAAATCTTTTATTTTCCGATGTAATTCATCAATATTGTCTGCCATATTCTGATAGTTATTAATAGCTGCATCCAACTATCATCAGGCTATTCACAAAGAGACACAAAAGAAGGGTGTGAACGATTCTTAAGGTCTTCCGTGGCAAGCGTAGGAAAGTCTGAACCACCGTCAAATATAAGAATGCTCACACCCTATATAGGGCATGAACATCGACTCTACATATTTGACGAGAGGCTCACCTATGCTTACCACAGATGAAGCCAACCATTATTGGTGCGGTCGTATATTCAGAAAGAAAGTTTCCTACGCTTTTTCCGGAAGACCACAATAATAGTCAATGCTTTGTTTTTACTAAAATGTCTGGAAGCGGCTCCTGCCGAATCCATCTGCAAAGGTACGAAGAAACTGGCAAAAAACAAAAAGAAATGGGATTTATTTTCATTTTTATTGCAGATAAGAAAGATCAAAAGAAGCTCTTTAGCTATTCATAAATTAAATTTTACCATAGAATTGGCTTTTTAAAGCAGGAAAAATAACGAAAAACACAGCTTCTAATATTAAATTACGTGAATTTATCACGAAACGCGAGATTTCGCTTTGCGTTTCTGTTTTTTTATCGTAAATTTGCATCAAAATAAAAAAGAACAGCTATGAATCAAGTATTTCAAATACAAAAATTTCTTCAGCATCAGGGAAAGGCAAACGCTAAGTTCCTTCCTGTTAATGATAACAAGATGAGAAGCCAATGATGGATTTGCCTCTCCTTGGAAGTATTTATTTGGATAAGGAGGATTAGACCGAGTTGTATGGAGAGTAGAAAAACAAAACATATAAAATTACATAAAATAGTTTAGAACATGAAATTCGTAATTACTGCAATCAGATACCAAATGCCTGGCAAGGATTTCGACGAACAGAGCCATAATGCCCAAGAATTTGTAGCACAACTACCGATTCCATCAACGGTTTATTTGAAAAGAGAACCAGACAATATCTATAGTCCAAACGCTATTGCCGTATACTACCAAAACTATAACAAAATTGGCTATGTATCAGAGAACTACACCAAAGAAATACAACGTGTATTTCCCCAAGAGCAGTCTTCTACAACAATAAAGGCCAAGGTTATTGGCAAGGTTGGATACATCACTTTAACAGCAGATGTTGACATTCCAAAGGAATGCCTGTTGCCCCCCGAACCATACAAAAGAAAAATCGATCCATCCCCATTTGATATTTCTATGCCATTCCTGGAGGAAGAAAATAAGATTGAGTTAGTAGCAAGTTTACTGCTATCAAGAGATTTCAAGGATGAGGATGCTGAAGAACTCATTAGGCTAAGTGAGCACTACTGCGCCCAAATTCCCCTAACACTTTGCGATGTTGATTGCAAAAATACAAGTCGAATTCTCAATAAGTTGAAAGATTTCACAAATAATCACTCAGCAATATCAAGTTCAACTAAAAAGAAATTAGAAAATCTCTGCCATAAAATCCAGAATCTTGTGGCAAATATACATAGAGAAGAGGATAGAAACAAGATTTACGAGACCCATCTGGTTAGAATGAAAGAGTTTTTCTCCAATGAAAAGGATGGATTTTTTAAAAGATACGACGACAACTATTTAAAAGTTCCATTGGGGCTGGCTAAAACGGATGTAATAGAATCTGAAATCAACAGGCTTACAGCTTGGCTAGACAAAGTACCAAGAGGAATTTTTCATTCCCACAACTTGAAAAAGAAAGACATCGTACCTCAAATGCGTTATCTGCACCTTTCAAGAAGAGAAATGTATGATATCATGGGTACCGAACTTGTGGTTTTAAGACTCAAAGAGCAACTCGATCAAAGAGAGCCTATAAATAATCAGGAATCCAATACAGACCAACAAAACGTAGTTCCTGATGAAATAATCATCCCACAAAATTGCAAAAAAGCTATCAATAACGTCTTTACAGACACTTTTACTTTTTCAGATAAAAAAGTGGTACTGATTTCAAGAGTTCAAATTGTTAAAGCTGCCAAGATGATAGACGTGACAACCAATGTACAGGTAGCCATGCTGATGGCTATTGGCATGGAAGTAAAAGCTATCCGCCCTGGAGTGAAATGTATAGATTTTATCCGTGCTCTGATTGGAATTGGAGTGCTTAAGTATAGCGATGATAGAGCAATAACAAGAATGTCAAATGGAATGAATAAGAAACTGAAGGACTTGAATAATAATAAGGAAAAAGTTTCTTCAAATCATGCAGACTACCTTCTTTGGAAAGACGATGATAAATCAATCGGAGAGGATATATTTAAAGCTATGACAACGGAATAACTATCATCTGTTGTTTTCTGAAAACTAAATACGCTATTGAAAGCGGCAACAATTATCCGAGAAAAGGATAGTTGTTGCCGCTTTTTGTGTTTTTTGCATTCCGATTGATTCCTTGATTTTATTCCGATTGATTCCTAATGATTCCTACTGATTCCTAATACCATGAATTTCAAGGATTTAAACCGATTATTTTTGCACTCGCACGGATTTTTCGCCTTATCTTTGCATCGTCATCTGATAACAAGATGACTACCCATCAGGCGAGTTGCAAATCGAAAAATGGGGAATGATGGTACTAGAAAAGATGACGGGGATACCTCTTCGAACGTCATCGTACCAGAGAGGCTTATTTAATACTCAGAAAAAAATGATTATGGTATTAAATGGCAATATGAACGAAAGTTCAAGTAAGGATGAAAAGGGATTCTACCCAAACACAGAATTGGGTATCGACCTCAAGTTGATGACAAAGAAGCCAGGGCGCATGGCCGTTGGCGAGTTTCTGGATGGAGCCATTACCCACGATGGAGAAGACCACTTCACCTTCGTACAGAATGACTCCGAAAAGAAGAAGGAAAAGGTGGTGCAGAGAAATCCGCACGTGTATGAAGGAACATACATCAACGTGAACCGGAAGAAAGACGGTACGCTCTACCCTACCTTCAACCGACCGCAGTTCACGGAGAACTTCACCTTCCGGGACTTCTGCCAGGGAGCCGCCGACGAGCTGCGCATCATTAGCGGCAAGAGTGATGACAGATAAACGGAGTTGAGGCTTTCTAGAGGAAATGGGGACTTCGGGTTGGCTGGAAACAGGCTCAACTAAAATCTTCCAATATTCCAGTTCTTCCAATATTCCAAAAAGGGTGTTTCAAGACAAATCCCCTTTTTATAGATTCTATAACTACTTAATATATAGATAGTTATATATATAATATAAGGAATTGGAATCCTCAAAAAATTAATTGGAAGAACTGGAATTGGAAGATTCAGGAAGTCCCCATTTCCCCTAAAAGGCTCATTATCAAAACATTAATTAAAAATGAAGAAGACAAATTTAAAGTACGACATTACAAAAAGTACCGCTCCGAAGATGCCAAAGCTGGGAAAAGGAACGGAATGTGTGCAACTTTTGCTCTCTCAGGTGTCAAAAGACATGCATGAACCCTTAGTTCCGATGCTCTTCCCTATTCTCGGAGCGCAGGTTAGCGGTACGGAATTTCAGTATCCCGACCTCAGTTGGAAGGAATTATGTGGCATGATGGGCAATCTAGTGGCAGATTCAGGCTGCAATAAAGGACAATTGGGAAACTTAGTGGAAGCTATCTGCCGAAATTTCCGCGAACATGATGAGAAGGAACTGGAGAAGCTCGTGGAATGGCAAAAACAGATAAAATCCAAGTCGGCAAACAAGGAAAAGCCTATAAGACCCGACGTGAGTTTCTGGTTTCCCCCTGCCGACGTAACCAATGCCGCCTTCATTCTGAACGCCATGGGATGCGAGAAGTTGGGTGACAGAACGCAATACCTCAATCTGCCTGAGGTGGAGATGGCTGACCGGATGTGTGGCGGACATAAGCAGATATCGCAGATGCTGCGCAATATCTACGACCGCCAGCGTTCGGGTGCATTAAGAGCTACAGCCGATGGTGTGACAGGAAATCCTATTCTACGTGCCAACCTCACCATCTCTTCCACCCCGTATGCTGCCCGAAAATTCTATAAGAACGAACTTTTCAATGGTACATTCGGACGAATGGTGTTCTCGTATAAGCCTAGAATGGGGCGTGATGGAAAAATCCCGAGACAGGGAAAATATGATGAAGCATTCTATAAGAAACTGGATGAGTATCTGGTAAAGCTCAGCATCTGTAAAGGTCGGTTCATCATCAAACCGCTGAATAAACTCACAGACCAGCTGGCTGCTGACATGGCTACGCTTGCAGATCTGACGGATGATGATGTTTTTTGGGATATTTCGAAGCGCTCCATCGTGTCGGCATGGAAGGCGGGTTGTTTGCTCTGGGTGCTGAACGACCAGACTTGGACGAAGGCGATGGGTGATCTGGTGGAGTGGCTGGTGTATCATGACCTTTGGAGTAAGGCGAAAATCTTTGCCGATTTGCTGAACCAGGATGCTGATTCGGTTAGCGAGGCTCAGAGAAGAGGACCGAAGAACCTGCTCGATGATCTGCCAAATCCTTTCAACGAGGCTCAGCTGGAAGCACTCCGCATTTCGCAAGGAAAGACAAAGGAGGGCACGAAAAACCAACTCTACAAATGGATATATCGCAAGTTTATCACCTTTTCGGCAGAAACGGGGCTCTACACGAAGACTCCTGAATATCTGACAGGAATGCCGGCTGAGAAAGAAAAAAGATAAAGTAAATTTTTATGGAGAAATATGAGATTCAGAAACTGCGCGAACTTCCGATAGAGAAGGTTGCGAAAGAGATGGGGATGAAGGTGGAGCACCATAAGGCGCTCTGCCCATTCCATGACGACCACCACGCCAGCCTTACATTCAACAAGACCAAGAACAACTGCAGATGCTATGTCTGCATGAGGAGTTCTATCGGCACCATCGACCTGGTGATGCGATACCTGGGGAAGGATTTCCCGGCGGCTTGCCGATGGCTCGCTGGGGAACATCAGATTCAGCTGGAGGAGGATTCTTCTTCGGGCTCTTCATCCGGTGATTCTTCTTCGGGTGATGATTCGGGGAAATCTTCCTTCGATGCAAGCAGGTATGCTAGGTTCTTCGAACATCCCTGGCTTAACCAGACGGCCAGAAGATTTCTTTTCGAGGAGAGGAAGATTGACTGGAGAGTGGTGAACTGGTGCCGACTGACTTCATGGACGGATAAGAAGGGCATCAACTGGCTGCAGATTCCTTACTTCGATACCGATGGGCGGCTTATTGGTATTCAGAACCGGAACCTGGATTACCGGAAGGCTCCCACAGATTTAAAGGGGGTGACAGCTGATAAATCGCCCACAGATTTCACAGATTACACAGATTCTGCTGCGCATCAGAAGGAGCAGGATGCTCCCCGCTTCCGGTTTCCTTACGGTGCCAGATGCAGCATCTATAACCTGCCGGTTGTGAAGAGACTGAAACCGGGCGATAAGCTGTTTATTACAGAGGGATGTAGCGACTGCTGGGCGATGCTTTCTGCCGGACATAAGGCGATAGCCATCCCTTCTGCCACGCTTCTCAAGCCCGAGGATAAGCAGCTGCTGACGGATATCGGAAGGCATTATCAGGTGGAATTCCACATGTTTCCTGATCAGGATGTGC
>OIXW01000506.1_pt1 | contig 11628 bp, 12 predicted proteins | sample 1587951 | NCBI WGS metagenome assembly OIXW01 (sample SAMN03283239) | human gut metagenome | biome: human-associated habitat; material: feces | host: Homo sapiens | place: Peru | collected 2012
AAAGATATTCTTAACTCTAAACATCCTCGCAAAAATATGAATATAGCAAATACATTGTAATCACAAACAAAAATCAGGAATGGAGTTGCTCTCACTAGCTAATCCATTCCTGCTCTTTTTCTATTTCTCTAGTACTTCTTGTATTATTGTCATTAATTTTCCATTTCATTTTAAGAAACAAGTGTAAGAAAAACCCTCAAAGACAATAACTACTATATTTTTTTTTATGCAAAAATTTAAAATATTAAACAAAATTTTTCCACATCATAATACTTGAAGACTCACAACTTCAAAACTTTATAAACACCTATATTAATTTTTAAAATTTAGGATCTATCTTCTTACACCATTCTTTGTCATATATTGTATCTATATACCTTTCTCCTCTATCTGGAAAAATTCCAACTATTTTTCTAGAATTAATATTGCTTAAATAACCTGTATAATTTTGAATAGCATAAGCTACCGCCCCACTTGAAGCACCTACAACAATCCCTTTTGATAACAATTTTTCACACTCTGCTATAGCATCCACTTCTTCAATAATCATATAATCATCATATTTAGCATATTTCAAATTGTAAGGAATTAATCCAGTTCCAATACCCGAAATATGCCGCTTATGATTACTTTGTTCAAAAATTTGTGAACCCACAATATCAACTGCCACAATCTTACAGTTAGGAAATTTTTCTTTTATCTTTTGAGATGTTCCTGCCAAAGTTCCACAAGTACTAACTGCAACAAATACGTAATCTATCTTTTCCATTTCATTGCACAGTTCCTCTCCCAACAAAAAATATGCCTTCCAAACATATTCATTTTCATATTGGTTTGTCCAGTATGTACCTACATGATTTGTAATATATTTTTTTACAGACTGTATTCTATCCTGAACATAATTTCCATTTTTGTCTGCTTTGCGAGCAACTACAATCTTAGCTCCCAATAATTCCATAATTTTTTTATTATATTCTGTTATGTTAGGATCAACCACACATATAAAAGAATTACCTTTTATTTTGCACATTCCAGCCAATGCAATTCCAAAGTTTCCTGATGATGATTCTATAATAACCGTTTCATTATTTATTATCCCATCACTATATGCATTTTCCATTAAGTATTTTGCAGCTCTATCTTTAACACTGCCAAATAAATTACTACCTTCTATTTTGGCATAATACTCAATATGATCTTCTATTCTTAATAATGGCGTATTGCCAATCAAATCTGTAATATTTTGTACTCTCATAACACCTCCGAGGATAATAAGAAATTATCCATGGAGGAAATTAAAATGAACATACAAATCAATAATATACATAGTGCAAATTCATTATCAATTATTAAGATCTTAAGTAGAATAAAAAAATATCATATTACAATTATTGGTTCCGATACATATAAAAAAGGAGAATGTGCAGGAAGCCTCCTTGTTGATAAATATTATCAAGCGCCTTCAATTACCCAGGAGAAAGCATATATTAATTTCTTGAATTATGTAAATGAAAAGGAAAATGTTGATCTGCTAATACCTGCGTCTGATGCAGAAGCTGTATTACTTTCTAAATGTAAACCTCAAGTAAAAACAAGGTTTTATTTAGCTGATCATAAAACAGTCGCTTTGTTTAAAGATAAACTTATTGCAACACAGGAATTAATGAAACATAATATAAAAGTTCCTCACATTTGTAATAATCTATTTAACGAGAAAAAAGTAATTTTTCGAAAGAGAAATTCTGTCAATAGTCTTGGAATATATATTGTAGATTTAGAAAAAGCTCAATATATCGAAAATCATTTTAATTCTGACTATTTTGCTCAACCTTATATAGAAGGGGAAACAATAATTGTCGATGTTTTTTCTGATAAAGATGGTGTTCCAAAATTAATAATTCCTCGGAAAACCATTGAAATCAAAGACGGTACAGCTTTTCGAAGCCAAATTGTTTATGATGAGACAGTTATTGCAATCACAAAAAAAATATGCAGTTTATATCAATTGCCCGGATTTTGCAATTTGGACTTTAAAGTTAATAACGGCGAGTACTATTTTATAGAATTAAATGTACGATTTGCCGGATCTGGTATCTTCTCAATACTAGCTTCTTTCAATTACATGGAAACATATCTGGAACATTTTGTATTAAACAAACCTTTACATGATATGGATTATTATATGAAATATGTTTGTTGGGACTCCATTGTGACACGCTATTTAGAAGAAATTATATATCCTAATATTAGTGAATAAGCAATTATCCTTATTCACTAATATTTTCAATATCATGATTCCAAAATGATAAATACACTATATACCATGGATGTTTTATACGATTTTTTTCTTCTTTTGTTTTTGGACTGTCTATACGTGCTTTAATATAACGACTATGTTCTTTTAATGCATATGCTTTGTTGTAATAAATTTCACTTTTTTCTGTTTCGCCAGACTTTTTTAATACAGCATATGCATTATAATAAAATAAAGCATGGATATGAAAATCAGGTTCTAATGGAATTATCTTTCGACCTCTTTCTATCAAAAGATTTGCTTTTTCAAATTGATTTTTTTCGTAACACCATGCAAGCTTAACTATAATTATTGCAAGTTTATCATATGGAATAACTGCCGTAAATTCCGATTTTTGCAGTAAATCCCATACATAATTATCAAAAATTCCTTGATCCATTAATATTGAGGCTTCATCAACCCATAAAATATTCCCACGCACTGCATGATTTTTTAAAGCTTCTTCGGCTTTCTTTAAAATAGTTAATGCTTTGTCGTTTTTTCCTAATCCAGCCAATAATTTAGCATAAGTTATCTGAGATTTACCTTTTTGGTAAACATTATTACCTTTATCAAACAAAACTACACTTTTTTTAGCATATTTTAAAGCTTTTTTATTAGGCAAAAAAATATTTGTTAATCGAAGAAAAATTGCATATTCGTCATATGTTTTATAGATAGATGTAGTCAGAATTTTTTTATGTATCTTCAAACACTCCTCTATTTTTCCTGTATATCTATAACTACTTAAACAAGCTAACATCATGTTTAACCCCAAACGTGATTCGATTGATATTTCAGACTTTATACTCTCAAATAATTCAACAACCTTTTCATGCTGATCCAATGCAGAAAGATATAACAGTTTATGTAAAACAAGTAGTTTACTCTCTAAAAAGTGTTCTGAGTTCTCCAAAAAACATAATATTTCATAACCATTAACATACAATTCTAATTTATAACATATTTCTAATAATTTGAAAAATAATGACTTGTTTTTTAATATATCATTCTTAATAATGTTATATAACTGTTTTATATAATCCCATGAATCCTCTGGAGATATTGATATTATTATTTGACTTTCTAATTGCGGTAACAATTTTTTTATTTCAAATGGTTCAACTTTAGAATATAAATATAACAATCTGCTCCACGCTTCATTGCTTTCACTAATATTAGAACTTTCTAAATATCCTAAATAATATTTTTTTGTACGTGTATAAACAATAATATTTATTTGTTCAAATTCATCAATGTGCTTTTCCCATTGATCAATAATACTTGCATGTTTTAATACATAATAACCATTTGTTTCTTCAATCAAATTTAATTCCAACAATTCATTTATTACATTTGAAATATCAAGCTCTGGCAAAAAAATCATTTCAGCATTTTTCTTTTTTATCTTTCCTTGGTGAAATATTATCAAACTCAACATAGCCAATGTTTCCTGATTTTTTATATTATGTAAAATCTGATAAGTACCATTTTCAGTATCGGTGTATTCATTCTTATTGGCATAATTAGGTTTCTCATATGCTACAGAATAATCTATTAATTCTCTTAAATTACCCAAAGAAACTTCCTCATAGTGATTCATAACATTTATATTAAATGCCATGTCATCAGATAAATTTTTTACATTTCTATGCACAATATCTATAATATATGTCTTGTCAATTGGTTCTAACTTAGTTTCAATGACTTTTGTTCCTAATTTTGAAAAATAATCTCTTTGCTTCTTAAATTTATCCATATTTTGAGTACATGTATACTCTAATATAAAATAAGTATTTGAATCAATATCATTTATCCAATTTTTAAAGCATTCTAATGATTGGCTATCTATATTTTGAAGATTATCTATTATCAATAAAACCTTTCTTTTCTTTAAAATATAACTAATATAGTTTATTTTTACAAGAACAGTATCTACAGAAATATCTTGTTTAAAATATTCAGCAGAAAATTCATTTAATTTAAAAAACATTTTTAATATCAAAAAGCATGTATTTTTTAAAAAACTTTTTTTTGAATCTGAACCAAACAATGTTTCCAGTCCAGATGCTAATCGAGTTCGAGTTACACTAATGTCGTTATGTTCATTTAAGAAATTTTCAAATGTTAAAGCATATCCGTTTTCTTCTTGTAATTTTTCAAAATATTCAGCAATACCATCAAATATTTCACGTAAATAATACCACGCAAAATCACCACTATCATTATTACATGGTTTTGTTCTTATTCTTATAATATCACAATCATTTTTATCATATTTTTCAATTACTTTAGTAATCAAAGAGGTTTTTCCGATAGCTGTTTTGGCCAAAATATAATGAACAGTTTTTTTATTCCAATTTTGAGTGATAAGTTCAACAATCTCATCTGATTCGACTTCTCTATCAACAATCACATCGCTTTGTTGCCAAATAATCGTTTTCATTATTGAATAATCCTTTTCTGTGTAGTATATTAAACATAAGATAATTTCTTATTATCTTTCAAGTTCGTTATCACATTCAACTATACGACAACAAACTTAATTGTGTATTACTATATAATGCATCGACAAAGAATATATCTTTTGTTGACATTTTGCTAAATACCGTATCTGCCAAAAAAATGAGATAACCACCTGTACTCAACGGAACTTCACAATACCATATATAATGCGACATATTCCTTTTCAACAACTCTTTTATTTGTATTTTTTCAATTTCGAGTGTATCTTTATCGAATAATTTTTCTCTCAAAAACTTCTTTATAGCCCTATTATCAACCAACAAATATCTTGTCGAATTAAAAAAAGCTAATTTATTTTTCATCAACATATTTAATTCTGTAAATGTATTATATCGAGCAGTAAACATCTCTTTAATGTCATCATATAACAAATACACCTTTTCATGAATTGGATATATTAAAAAACTAGTTTCCTTTTCAAAAGCTTTATATAACTTTTCCCAATTTGTAACCTTTACAAATCCTTTTGTATTGTACACCGCCTCTATGAAATAACCTGAATCATCATAAATGACATACTTTTTTCTATCTTGCTTTGTATGCCCAATAATTTGAATCACATGTTTATTCAATCTTCCCTCTTTATCTTCAATTGCTCCACCAACCAACACAGGAATGCCACTTTCGATTGAATAATCAACATATGCGCGATACATCTCCATATACCTTTGTCTTTCTCCATCAATCATAAGATACTGAATTTGTATATGACAATCATTAAATACTTCCATAATCTCCGACAACGTCATTCCATTTGTTGGGAACAATTTTGTTTTCTTTTTTGAAAGTGCTGCTATAAAATCATTTATTCTTAACGCATTTGTATCAAACTTATAATGTAGATACTTCGTCATTGAAATAATATCTGCCTGAGCACAAGCAATAGTTAAATTGTCCTGAACAAATAATGGATATGTATGCATTATTAATTCTGTACCCTGTATATGTACCTTTTTCAAATAGGTCATCACATACAAATGTTTTCTCTGATATGCAATTCTTTCCCAATTAGGATAAATAAAAGATAACATGATACGCACTTCGTCTATTTTTCTCAAAGTAAAGAAACCCATATATGCTTCATTCGATACTTCTTTCCTCATAAAAATATGAACTCGCATTACCGTATTACTAAAAAGATACGAAGTATTGATATAGTGAACACTTATCATATCCTTCCATTCTGTTTCAACATAACTCTCCTCAATCAAAAAATATCTTGAACTCCCACTTTTTCCTTTCAAAAAATCTAATCTAGGCCAAATATATTCATTGATTTCTTCTGATAAAATATTACCATCTATTTGTAATATTTTGTTTAGTTCTTTTACTAAATTTTCTGTACGAAACGCCTGTAACCCATAATCATATGTATTCATGCCCTACACAACTCCAAATGACTTCAACAGACTGTAACTTTCCTCGTCCCTTAAAGATCGTTGCCTCTGTATTTCCTCTAGTTTTTTTCTCCGTTCTCTAATAGCATCATAATCGTTTGCGTACGTCTGTGCTTCTATTTGAATTGTTTTATAAAATTCTTCCGTTAAGTATTCTGGTCGACTCATATTTTCACCTAAAACTGTTGGTACCCTTTCTCTAACTTATCCTTTGTAATTTGCAGATCCTCACGAATTTGTTTTCTCTTTATAAATTCAACATCGCTTATTTGCGCGTTATTTTGCGCGTTACTTTCTTTTTCCTTAGTATTTTTCATAATCTAAACTCCCCAAATTAAATATGCAAAAAGTATAGAACTCACTAAAAGTCCAATTATAATACATATCTCTGCAATCATTATTATAATCGCACTTATCTGATTCATTTTTCTCATATCTTTTATAATAACATCATCTACTAAAATTTTGTGATATTCCATTTCTCTTTCATCACATAATTGCTCATCATTGACTAATAATTGCAAATAATCAGTTCCCAACTCATACAATTTTATTTTTCTGGGAAAATGTACAATAAGAATTAGAATCATCGCTGCAATTAAGAATAACATCCCAATAGCATATAAAACAATAAATGGAATGGAATAAACATTCATAGCCGTATTTTTTGAAATAATAGGTACTGCAATACCAATTATTGATACTATTAATGTTAACCATTTAAACAAAAAATCCGTCTTTTGTTCCAATATTTTGCCTCTTTCACTTTCTTTTTGATAGGCAAAATCACTCATTTGCTGGCAAAATTCTATTAATCGCATTATCCACCTTCTTATAAAATGCTTGTCCATCTTGCTACCAAACTATTATAGCATAATAAATTAAATGTACAATTTTTTTTACACAATAAATCTAATTTTTCATATAATATTTATTATAATTTTTCTTTCATTAAACACCATTCGATATGACGTAATTTCAATAAATTTTTAATCAAAAAAGGGGTATTCAAAGTTGTTGAGGGGCTGGTTTGAGGGTTCTTCGTGAGGGGCTAAACATTATAAACATAATAAAAAACAGGGTTTGGTGGAGTGTGTGAATAAAAGTCTGTAAATGTGATCTTCTATGATAATGATTGGGCTGAAGGCTCTCAAATGAGCATTCAGCCCTTGCTTTATATATAACAGTATTGATTCGAGCATGTCAAAAAGACACTTCTCTGCCGATTAAGTTTGCGGTAGGTAGCATTCAGGCTTTCGATGGCATTTGTTGTATATATAACCTTTCTGACCTCTGCAGAAAACTTAAAAATTGGCGAAATAGCATCCCAGTTTTGTTCCCAGCTCTTCATGGAATTCGGATACTTTTCGCTCCATTTTTTTGTGACACGTTCCAATGCATCCAATGCTTTTTCTTCGGTTGGAGCCTGATAAATGGTTTTTAGATCTGCGCAGAACGGCTTACAGTCTTTGTCTGCAACATATTTCATGGTATTTCTGACCTGATGAACAATGCACCGCTGATACTCTGTTTTAGGATAGGCGGCAGCGATTGCTTCTTTAATGCCTGTCAGTCCATCTACACAAATGATCAAAATATCCTTAACCCCACGATTTTTCAGACCATTCAAAACAGAAAGCCAGTATTTTGAACTTTCGTTTTCCCCTACTTCAATGGTTAAAACTTCCTTGTAACCATCCTGATTGATTCCCAGGATAACATAGGCTACTAGTTTTCGGATAATGCCATTGTCGCGGACAGAATAGTGGATTGCATCAATGTAAAGAACCGGATAAACTTCTGAAAGCGGTCGGTTCTGCCAATCTTCGATCTGTGGCATGATTTTGTCGGTTACATCTGAAATAAAGCCTTCTGACGCTTCAAATCCATAGATATCCTCCAGTGTATCTGATATTTGCCGGGTAGTCATACCTTTGGCATACATTGAAATAATCTTTTGATCAATGTCTGAAATGTCTTTTTGATGTTTCTTTACCACTTGTGGCTCAAAGGTAGATTTACGATCCTGTGGAACTTCGATTTCCATACTTCCGTAGCTACTGTTTACCCGTTTGGTCTTATAGCCGTTACGGTAGTCGTCGCTGTCTGAGCGTTCAGACTTGGAGTATCCAAGATGATCGTCCATTTCAGCTTCCATCATTTCTTTAATGGTTCCGCCAAGCAGATCTTTCAAGGCATCTTGAATGTCCTGCGCGGATTCAATGTCATACTCTTCAAGGAGCTGACGAATGATATTTCTTTTCCCTTCAGTCATTTGTACTTTGTGTACCGGTTTCTTTTCTCTTGCCATAAAATAAGGCCTCCTATGATTTTATATTTTATCATAGAAGACCTAAAAATCCTATTTACAGAAAAACTTTCACAGACTCTTTATTAACCATGCGTTACAATCCGATTCGGAAGGAGGTTCGATCAATATGTGCAGAGCATTTGAAGAATGGCAGGAAGAATGTATTCAGAAAGGCATAGCAACTGGAATTCAACAGGGCATTCAAACTGGAATCACACAGGGCGAAATTATAGGTACCCTTAAAACCTACAAAAAATTCTCTGTTTCAAAAGAGGACACTCTCAAAAATATCATAACCGATTTTTCTTTATCCGAGGAAGATGCACGGAATTATATGGAAAAATATTGGTAAAATGACAAATCAGCCCTGCTAAGCTAATGCTTGCAGGGCTGATAGCTATTATTTATTCTCTCTTCTATATGCATTTTGAATTTTCTTATAACAAACCATCAAGCGTACATAAATAACCTTAAGATACCACCACGCTTTCTGTCGATTGGTTCTGCTGATTCGAGTTTTTAATCGATTATGATGTTTTTCTATATCTTCTCTATAAAAACGCCGTGTACCCATTACAAAATCATACAATCCCAAAATCGTAGCATAATAATATTCCAGATTGCCCTGTTTCAAATAATCTGTTAATTTCTGTGTCCATAGCGCCCATAAATCTCTTCTTCCAATCGAGCAGCCACATATTGCGTTCGTTATAAGGCTATTACGAACATCATAATATGTAATTACCGGACTCTGGCGATACTCATAAGTTTCATGCCACACCTGAATGCCATTCAATGCCATAGGAACCGTTCCGAGCCGAAGACCATATTCCACATCATCGCAATGAAGGAAAAACGGCAGCGGCTTTTCCTTTTGCACAAATTCCATAGGAAAACATGCAAACCACCATCCCGAATACTCTCCTTCCTGCAAATTCATCCAAGGCAGACATTCCACCTTACACATGTCCTGCATCCATCCTGTATGCAATATCTCGCTCCGATTCCAGATTTCCGTTTTCGTGTATTGAATGTATTTCTTATCTGCACGAAACATTCGTCCTGCTACTACCCTATTCTGCATCTCATTTTTTCTCAAGGATAATAATGCATACATTCGATAAAACGATTCCATATAAAAATCCACATCATCATCCATCAGCAAAACATTGGTAATACCATACTCCTTATGCTGCCTTATATATTCCATTCCCTTCGAAAAGCCACCCGAGCCACCCGTGTTGGAATTATGACAGATTACCAGCGATTTCTCTTTTTGTTCCGGCAAAGAAGATGCATTGTCAATCACGCACAAATTTAACTTGCCAAAATACTCTGTTCCTTCTTTGAAAAATAGCGACGCTTTCACTTTCTCTAAATTTTGAAGAAGCTGTTTTTCCCTGTGATAAGTACATATCACAGTGCCAATGCATACTTCTCTTTTCGATAAAGCTTCTGTAGAAAAAATGGCTCTTTTTAACCTAAAATCATCTTTTGCCTATATCTGTAAATAGTACAAGGCATTTCCTTTTTCTTCAAAAAAAATGTGATCACTTACATCTTCACGATCACAGATTTCTTTGAATGAAACCAATGTTCGTGTCCCCTCATAAAAACGATACAAAGAAATTCTTCCATTTCCACATACCTCGAAAGAGATTTTCCAATTTGTAATGCCTGTATATTCTCTCCAGATTCCGGCGTCAAACACATTCATATAAGTGTCAAAAACAATTCTTTCTCCTGCCTGCAAATGTAAGATACCATTTTTATCTGTCAATGCATTTCCCCGGAAAAATAATTCTTTCTCTTCTTCAGAAATTTCCGGATAGATTATATTCTGAACGATCATAATTACAATTCTTTCTCAGCCATATTTAACGCTGCTGCAATCACCTGATCCATGTCATAATATTTGTACTCACCCAGACGTCCACCAAAAATAACTTTATTTTCCGTTTCAGCCAGACATTTATATTTTTCATAAAGTTTTCCGTTTTTCTCGTCATTTACCGGATAATATGGTTCATCACCCGGTTTCCATTCAGAAGAAAATTCTTTGGAAATTACTGTCTTTGGCAAATCCTGTCCATCTGCATCCTTACCAAACTCAAACCATTTATGTTCAATAATTCTTGTCCACGGTGTCTTTTCATCTGTATAATTTACCGCAGCGTTCCCTTGAAAATTTGGAACATCTAACAATTCTGTTTCGAATCGAACAGATCGATACTCTAACGTTCCAAGCTTATAATCATAAAATGCATCAATGGCTCCTGTATAAATAATTTTATCCGCTATCGTATCATAGGATTCCTTATTTTTCAGATAATCGGCATTTAGCTGAACTTCAATGCCTTCCAGCATATTCGCAACCATCTTTGTATATCCGCCAATTGGGATTCTCTGAAATAGTGCATTAAAATAATTATTATCAAATGTCAAACGTACCGGCAATCTCTTAATAATAAATGCCGGAAGTTCCTTACATGGACGTCCCCACTGTTTTTCTGTGTAGCCCTTGATCAGTTTTTCATAAATATCACGACCAACAAGTGATATTGCCTGTTCCTCAAGATTTTTTGGCTCTACAATACCGGCTGCTTTTTTCTGCTCCTCAATCTTAGCTGCTGCTTCCTCCGGTGTCACTACACCCCACATTTTATTAAAAGTATACATATTAAATGGAAGTGAATATAATTCACCGTTATAATTTGCAACCGGAGAATTTGTAAAACGATTAAATTCTGCAAACTGATTTACATACTCCCATACCTTTCTATTATTTGTATGAAAAATATGAGCTCCATACTTATGTACCTGAATACCTTCCACTGCCTCCGTATAAACATTTCCTGCAATATTCGGTCTCTTATCAATTACAAAAACTGACTTTCCTGCCTTCTTTGCTTCATGTGCAAAAACTGCTCCATAAAGTCCTGCACCTACTACTAAATAATCGTATTTCATATGTATCTTGTCTCCTTCTTACAAAATACAAAAAGCATCTTGCGTATTTTTTCTCGTTACACTATAATGGTTGCGTGATATATTATTATTTTTCTATATGAATGCCTTGATTTTCAATATTGTAACTAATC
>OIXW01000508.1_pt1 | contig 11612 bp, 10 predicted proteins | sample 1587951 | NCBI WGS metagenome assembly OIXW01 (sample SAMN03283239) | human gut metagenome | biome: human-associated habitat; material: feces | host: Homo sapiens | place: Peru | collected 2012
GTCTATTCCTTACGGACAAGACTCCTTTAAATGAATTGTTTAACAAAGCTGTTCCAACAGAAGAGACGGAGGATTGGCTATATCCTAGCCTTTTCAGGCCCGATGATTTCTAAACGGGACAGCAGTGATTATAAAGGATATTAAGCCTTCAAGACCTACGGCATAACCCATACAACCTTCTTGCTCCAACGACAACTGGCGATTATTGTTACCTACGTATCTGCGGACAATCACTCCACGTCCCTTCATAGAGTCAAAGCTGGCAAGATTTTTTGCAAACAGCAATGCCCCCAAATTTGTAATGGCATAACCTACATTTTCTTTATGACAGACATCCAGTTCTTCCATAAACGCCAAAATTCCATCAGTAGTTGATGGAAGCAAACGTTCAGACAATTCAAAAATTTTCTTGTAATCGATAAGGTAAAGCACTTCTTCCGGAGTAAGACCACGTTTTGCGATTCTCTCTTCATAGCTTACGCCCTCAGAGTCGGCAATCAGCTGTCTTACCTTTTGTCTTGACATCCTAACAGTGTGACCGGCAGAGCGGATGTAGCAATCATAAATATCTGAACCTCTCAGATACATAGGCTTTTCACGAAATTCCGGAACAAAAACAAAGAGAAGTGGATGACCATCGTATTCCATCACTTCGTGATCCAATTGAATAGGTGTGAACATGCGGTTTTGTGCTATATTGTCAAGACGAGTCACTATGCGTTCTATCTGCTCTTGTGACAATTCTGCGTATGTAGCATCATTGTTGACACCATACACCAATACTCCTCCACCCGTAAGGTTGGAGAAAGCACAAATGTGTTGTGCAAGACGTTCCTTATCATCAGATAGCCCACCTTTCCAATCTATTTCGTTAAGCTCTTGCGGAACAGGTTTCAAACTCTTTTCCAACAATAATATCACTTTTTCTTTCCAGTTCATAAGCTTTCATTTTTCTGTTTTCCAATCTCTTAAATCTATCTTGTCGGTTACGGCTTCACTGATGATGCTCTGCTTCAAGGCATTCAGGTCGTCTCGCTGGGCTTCGAACGAGAAGATTGCAGAATCTATCCCGGAAGTCTTCTTGTCAAGATAATCGGCAATGGCTTGCTGCTCAGCGAGAGGAGGAAGAGGTATTCGTGTAGTTGCCACTTTCTCAATATTAAGATTTTGGACAACACCACCTGCCACATAATGTTCAAATTGACAAGAACAGCCCCCTGCTTGAAGAACGTAGTATAAGTATTCCTTATCTAGACCATTGTAGTTTGTGAAAGCTAACCTTCCATCATGAATGCAACCATCAATTTTTAGAATATCCTTAATTCCGCAACAGACATGGACATCAGTACTTTCTGCCTTGCGTGTCACGGCTCTCGGCATTTTCCCTTAGCATTCCATGCCTATTTCTCCTGTTCCTCTAAAGAGCCCATGTCAAGTTCATGCCACCTATACACCGCACACCCAGCAGACAGTAAACAGGTTTCCTCTGCCATTATCCCAAGATACAGAATAGACCTTGGTTCTGATGTGACTTGCTAACTTTGCTAACGATGCTTCATCAATGGTTCACTTGCGTTCATCTCCTTGACACATACCTTGCCAACCTTACGGAAGACTTTCAATTGTCGTTCACTACCCATCTGTTTCCATCAGAGCAGCACAAAGTGGTTTGCAATCAGCACCTGCATGCCGAATGCGGTGGGGCTACCACCATCTCTTTAGAAGTTACGACAGAAATCTATCAAATATAGCCAATATCAGACTTCATTCTGTCTCAGGACACACTTATAGCAGCAAAGATATGCTTTTTCCTCGAAACCACAAAGAAAATTAGAAGAAATCTGTGTAAATCCGTGAAATCTGTGGGACAAAGATAACACTTATCTGGTAAACCGCCAAAATAGGGGTTGGATGCTTACGGATGTGTACACGCAAGAAGGACGTTGAAAGGCTTAGTTGCGGATTTGAGGGGAATAACAAAAGTTTTGAGGATTTATACCACGCATCATCACGTGATATATCCCCGTTCCTGAAGGTTGTCTGGATTGCCTTGCCATTAACTCGATATTACGTATTCCATTTTATCTGAAACCGGAACCAGTCCCCCTGTTTCTCTGAGCAACCTCTTGCTCAACCAGCCCCTCCTTGCTGTGGCAGCCCAGTATCATTGTCTCGCCCCAGCCCATAGAACCTCCATCAGCATTTCTCCACACATAACAGAAGATATTTTCTAAACCATCATGCGTAAGGTCTGCTCTTAGTTGTTCCATAAATGTATTTATGAACCCACAGCATCTTATAGTTACTGACGTATCAGATATTTCGAAAATCTCTAATTTACCATTTTGCAAAAGTTCACCGACAGTCGATTCGGTCAACTCGTCTTCAACATCCATTAGAGTCTTTACAGAAAATCTGCTAACCAAATCCTTCATTGTTTCTCCATCAAAAAACGATGTCTTAGGCTGCTCCGCAACGTCCAAGACGACCAATAATGCATCAAGATATTCAAATGCTGCCGAAACCCTAATGTCTGCATTGGTATTCGGGAAAAAGTCTTTCTCTGTATATTCCTTCCACTCCGAAAGTGTATGCACCTCCACTTCATCTCCAGCGTCGTTTACCAGCCTCACGCCTTTGCCTTCGTCAAACAGTTCAAGAGGCTTTGCCACGAGGTTGTTATAATCATCGCTGACGGCAAGTTCGTCAACCACTCCGTTCTCTAACCGTATCGGATAATTCAGCTTTATCTTTTTATTTCTAAATTCTTCCATCATTTTTGTCTGTACATATTCCTTCAAGTCTTTCAGACTTATATCACCCTTGGCCAACTCCTTGTCTATCGCCTTATAGACATTACCACGATTCCTTTTCTGTTGATACATGTCCAATAGCTTCAACACCTTACCCTTCTTGCTATTTGTCTGCCCCAAATAATAACGAATGGTGTTCTCAGGAAACAGTTCATCGTTTTTCCGATTATTCAGCCCGGGTTTACAAGGCACAAGGTTTTCAACGCAATTTATTTGAAAGGATTCATCCAGACCCAGTTTACTTTTTATAGCCTCCAGTTCCGGTCCCAATGCCTCAGGGATGATGTGGTCAACCTGAAAATCCTGATAGTCGATAGGCATACCAGAATAGAAGCACTTTCCACCGTATGCCTCATAAAGCGCCATTCTCAACAGGTTGTTTATCTTCGTCTTGCTCATCTTTCATTCCATCAACAATCCAAGATAGTAGTCATCTATTTTTGACTTTTCTATTTCGTATGGCTCGATAAGAGTAAGTAACGCACGAAGATAGCCGTCAAGTAGCACTGAGTATTTCTTGATGTCCTCCTCATTTCCCTTAATGAAGTCGCCATGAGCTATTTTCGAGCGCACATCATATCCTTTCTTTACTACAGTGTAGATTTCGCATCGTTCTTCTTTCGTCTTTCCAATTAGCACTGCAACTCGTTCTGCCACTCTGTGACTCAATTCTGTCGTGGTGTTTGCCACCAAAGCCTCTAAAGCCATGCAATATGACATCACCTTCATAGGAATCACCATTTCTCCGCGTGCCAATGCAACATACATTTCACCCATGTCTTTCTTGTCAAGTCCTTCTCCCTTGTAATGCTGCTTCTGAGTTGGATTTCTATAGCTGACTTTTTGTTCAACTACACCTTGTACATCGAAAATCTGCATATCATCGGCAAATCCTATAATCTCATCTTCCGTAAAACAGACATTCTTCTGCTCTCCATTAGCAAAGCTGTTCACCAAAGATACTGATGCCTTATATGTACATCCTTCCGACAGATACTCATCATACACATACAGGAATCCATCTCTTACGTATGCACAGTTGTCTCGCAATTTCCAGAAGTTGCCTATGAAGTTCTGGATTTGACGCAAAAAAGCGAACGTCACCTGTGTTCCATAAGCATCACAGTCTTCTTTTGTAAAGGCATCAGCAAATTCGCCGTCCACAACATAGTAGGATGGTGCATCATAAAACTCTTCGATGGAATGTATCCCTAAAGTTCCAACAGACAGATTGTTGTCAAACATTTGCTTCAACAATCCTTTCTCGTTGGATATTTTACCAGAAGGAAGGGGAATGGTCATATTGTCTTTCTCCATCCCTAAGAAATATATGGCACAAATGAATCTGTATTTCATAATCTCTCCGATTTGCGAAGTCTATGGTCATTTTTGGCTTTGAGACTCCTTGTATTTCTCCACTATTCTCGTCACTCTCTTTACGAACTTCCTATTGTCATCCACATACTGCTCTGACTGTGTAAGGAGTTGCAACAGCCCAGCAATAACGCTCCCCTTATCCCCAGATATAATCTTCTGTGTTGCTCGTTCCTCAGCCAGCTTCACCCTATACAGGTGGCATGTGGCTATGGTGAATTTACCTTTGTTCGTTTTCCCTTTGTACAATACTCCTCCTACCAGTTCTATGTGTTCGGAATACCTATCATACATTGGATGTACTATCTTGAAGCCATTACCAGTAGTTGGATATATTGTCGTTCTCGGGTTCTCAAGAACCTCGACAGTGCCTTTATACTCATTGCACAATGGACACGACACGCAAAGATTCTTTGGCAAGAACATCCATTGAGGATGGTCATCTTTGTACACGATATGCTCTCGGTGCATCGGCACACAGGCCAAAGGCACATGAATCCTGCAATAGGCACACAACTCATTCTGCTTCTCATACACATCCTCCCTGAGATTTTCCTTAAAACTCTTGACGTGCTTCTTCCCAGAGTCCCAGTCCTCGGGCACAAGTCCTTTTTTCTCCAACTCTGCTATTACCGCTTTTTCATCGACGGTAGGCTGATATGGCTCATTTATAATGAAGTCCTCCAGTTCCGTCATACCTATCATTTGTAGCTCTCGACAATTGTATTCAATATAACCTTCATGGGGTCAACATCACTCAGATGGTTCGAGATTTCCTGCAAGTCCTTCAGTTCTGAAGCTACGTCTTTGGGCGATATGGTATTATTCCCCATCTGTTCCAACAGTTTTCCTATTCTCTCACCAAAATAGCGATTCCTGTCTGTTGTTGTCTTGAACACCTTCAGCAGCACTTCTTCTGCTGACCACCCGTATGTGCTGTCAGCTATCATTGCTGCTTTCAGGTCGCCCTTCTCATCTTTCTCTAATTGAGTTACACTTGACCGTTTCATCGGCAAGTCCGACACTATCATATGACTATGCGTCGCTATCAGTAAGTGGCACACCTGCCCCTTCAGTGCCATATCAAGGTTATCTATCAGAGTCATCTGCCAGTTGGGATGCAAACTCAGTTCTGGTTCATCAAGCATTATCAAAGTGTGGGGGGCATTGGCTGCCGCTGTAACACTCAACACCGTTGAGAGCATCGCAAACTCACCTGAACTCAAACCGTCTGACGAGACTTCTGCACCTTGCTTGTAGAAGAGGACATTAGGCGAATTTACCAAATCATACTGTCTCAGCTTGTATATAGTATTCAGCTCATCGGATACCACATCACCTTCATTGTCATTGTCGAAATCGACATCATAGCTATACTGCGTTTTACCAGATGCCGTTTTTGTCTTGTAATAACTATAGAGTTGGGCAACCTGTGCATTCCTTTCCTGTTTTGACAGCTTGACATACTCTCTGTCCTTTTCCACGCGTTGAGCAATCGACTCCCTTACAGCACCATTTTTTTTCGACTTGGCGACAAAAGAATACTGTAGCGAGAGTCTGTGGTCATAGCCTATAAAATCCAGTATTGACCGTATATTTTGTCTTCTGCACTCATTCATCCTCTCGTTTAAGGCGAACAATAGCCTAAAGGCAATGGCGGGTGAGGAAATCATGCTTCCGTTCACATGTGCTCCCACATATTTGTAGTATGGAACATCATATCTGGTCAGCGTTGCCCCGTTAGCCTTTTGCGTAGGAAATTTCTCGAAAGCCCCAAAGTGGCAAGCTACCATCGAGGGCAGACGGAGGTCACTAAGTTTACGAAGCATGCCATTTATCATCGCGATATAGCTCTTTTCCCATCTGACGACTTCGCACCTTACCCCATCAATATGATATTTGACACCTCTTAACTGGCCTTTCTTCATGATAGAATGCTTCTGCTTATCTTCTTGCAAGCAGGCATGGAGGTCGATAAAGAAATCCACCAGTTCCTTCATCAGTGTACTTTTGCCCACTCCATTTGTTCCTATCAGCACCGAGTATAATGGCAACCCTTCTGATTCAACAAAGTTCCCAGTACCTATCACCGTGACCTCTCCTGTAGGATTAAGCACAGCAAGTTCCTCTATCCAAAAGTTCTTATCCTCGCTGTATTTTATCGGTGATTCTGCAAACAGTCCAGATGGTGGCTTGCTCACATTTCGTTTTAAGATGCTCCGTGGTCGGTTTATCTCATCAAGGTCAATCTTACCTAAGATTTTCAGTGGTGACACAGAAGCCGAATCACTTCCTTTTTTTGTCTTTCCAATAAAGTTGAACAGATTCTCGCTGTCACTAAACAGTGCTCTCACAAACTCTGCCTCACCATCAGACAACTTGGTGCTGGGGGTTATGTATTCCTCATCATGCCCCAATTCTTTCAGGATTTCTGACAGAGTCTGTAAACCGATATTCAACTCCGATAAAAGCTTATTTGCCCTTATTGCCATCTCGCTACATTCTTAAAAAACACTCAACGTTACTTCCACCTCGGCCAAAACAGATACCTGCAGAACTGCCAGATGCTTTTGAATACTCGAATCATATCAGCTCTCCCGCATATTTCATTTTCTTTCCCAATATAGTACAGATAATCATCTGTATATCCTTGATAAAGGAATAGTGATGAAGATAGTATCTATTTATCCGCACCTTATCAGGATAAATAACGGTATCGTTATACTCCACAGCTATCACCTGCGAGTCACGTTGGTCGCCCCAAACGGAGTAATGCGCCTATCACCTGCCACAGAAACCGAACTGCCATTGTGCTTTACGGTCATAGAGCGGAACTTATGGCACTTGAAAAGCTTGCCATCTTTCCCCACTCGTTTCTGTACAAAGAAAGCAGGTCCTCCCGGCATCTTTACTTTCACCAGCACCGCCACTATCAGCAGCACAGGCCACAGTGCCAGCAGTCCTATCAACGAGACCAGACGGTCAAATATCCATTTCAGTATCATACACTAACTATTTTAATTCCTTATAGAATCTCCAAATCGGATAATCCTTAAACGATTTCTGTTCATCTTCACTAAGTTTATTCCAATAGAAGTCGAACGATGTTCTTTCACCCAACAGCAACGACACGCCACAGCCCACACGACTGTCTGACGTGTTTTCCAGTTGAATACGTTTCAGTGCAGTCAAGTCTTCGTCTGCCAATCTCTCCTTGCGCTTTTTTATCTGATACCCATTCAGGATATTGCTTATCCGCTCTTCCTGATTGCTATCTTTTTCTATCAGCCATTCGTTCAGTTCTGCAGCAGCATCGTATGCCAACTGTCGCTTTGCGTCTTTCCCATCCATCATGTCGTATGCTTTCAACAATTCCAGTTGTACCATTGTTGCCCTTTCATACACATGCGGATTTCTTCCTTCCAAAGCAGCATACGATGCCCTTATCTCATCGAATGGTATATTATCGCACTCTACATACCAATCCTTATCAAACCTCCCGAATATACTCTCATCAAACTCACCGTCAGGGTACTTATAGCTCACCTTTATTTCCAGACTCTTATTAAAGAAGTTGAACAGTCTGAAATTCTTGTCGTCAACCTTGCAGCAAAGAAGCCACAGGTGCAAATTGCCCAATCGCTGATTTACAATCTCTGTGTCGGCTTTCTTCAGCGCCACAGCTTTGCCCTCTTTTATCATTTCTATCAGCAGGTCGATGGTTTTCGAATCTTTCTTCTTCAACTGGCTCATGTCAAGGTCTTTGTTTGCGCCAAGCATCTGCAATGTCTTGTCCAGCGTTTTCCACGCTTCCAAAGACTCACGCAAACCTTCACTCATGTTCAGGTCATTCTGTGGGATGTCCAACTCAAAGTCGCCAATCTTCACCTTCCTCGCTTTGTCAAGAGCCATAATGAACTCGCCATCCTTTATGGCATCTTTCAGCATTTTCATCTCAAGCCGCACGTTGATTTGAGCGTATCTGCCGCCATCAACCACCTCCTTGTCCATAGTCAGCTTGAAACTATGCCCAATCTTTATTGTCAGCGTCTTTTCGCCCAGTTCACTCTTATATGAGTCGTAAAACACCTTTCCTCCTATACTTACAGGCAGGTGTACATTCTGCATCAGCGTCATCATCACAGGCCCGTCACCTATTGGCACCTGAGCAGTGCCACCTGGTCCTGTATTACCATATATATAGACTGGCTTACTGGTGACGCTCTCAAAAAACGACTTTATCGGATTCTTTTGGGTTATATTCACCGAGAAAGATGAAATCCCGTTCTTTGCCAAATCCTCAAAGTTCAGCGTCGGCTGGTCTGCATAACTCACCTGTTTCTTGCAGTCCATCTTAAATTGCAGCAAATTATCCTCTTCTGCCGCCAAGTCCTCTGAAGCTTCCATCCTCACTGAAGCCGACTTTCCCTTGTGAACTCTCAATATGCTCCTTATCAGCACAGGAGTCAGAAAACGTCTGTATATTTTCCGTTCCTCCCCACACAGTTGAACTACATAGAACACAGTTCCCTCGCTCAGGTATGCTCTCAGCGAAGTCGTCTCTATTGGATAAGAGATTTCTGCTTTGTCGGTTCTTATTGCCTTGACGTTCTTCCCTTTCACCTGTGCAGCCACCCTGCCGACAAACGACTTGTTCGTCTGGCCTTTGCCATTATACAGATACAGGTTGCCATCCCACATCGGCTCTTTGTCATTTCGCGACAGAAAAGTATCCACCACATTACTGTCCTCAAAGAATCGCTCTATCTCGTTCAATGCCTTTTTCTCTGTGCTCATATCATTCTCTTTTCATTAATCATGGTACAGTGTTTCACGATGTTATACAAAGCACTCCATCTTAAACTTCTTCACCCAATAGCTGTCCGTACCGAAATAGGCATTATACAGATGGTTGTAGTTCTCCTGTGCGTAGTCATAATAGTCGTCAGGATTATCCATAACCACATCTGCCTCGAACATCCTGTCCATGCACTCCTTCCATTCATCAAGATTTGGCTTCTGCACCTTGGCTGAGAACCATTTGATAACAATAGGGAACGCCACATTCTCATATAGGTCAAACTCATCGGTTTCCGTACCAGCTAATGTACAGACGGTGCAATTACCAAACACCTTACCGAATTCTGTTTTCTCTTGAAGAACACTCGAAGCAGACAATTCCGATTTTTTCTCTATATACGCTCCTATCAAGGCTTTCAGCAGAGCCTTCACATCGCCATTTGTTATCACAAGACTCTCTGGCTCCGAAGTTTTGTCATTGGCTGTGTCATATTCTGTTGTCTGGTACAATCTTTTCAGCAACCTGCTCAATACCTCATAGTCAACACCATCCTCGCCAATCTTATCGTATGCCCATGCCAGCACATAGCCACGAGCCAGTTTCTGCCTCACTTTTGAAAATCGGTTTGCATAAAGTTGCGCCTTGGCCTTATACTCTATGCTTCCACCTGCCGCCATTGCATAGTATGTGTATTCCAGCAGCCCTTCCAGATACCTCCTAAAACCAGACCTGCTCAACTTCTTTTGCTCGCAACTCCTAAACTGATACAGGCAAGAAGAGAAGTACTTGCCGCTGTTCACCCACTCCTTCGCCACATCGCCTACGCTCTTGTCCAGCTTGAATAGTTCGCCAAACTCCGCCACCGATAATCTTAGCTTCGACACGCTCAACGTGAAATACTTGTTCATATTCTCCGAGTATCTTGCGCTGAGCCGTGTCACGTGGTCATCGCTTTTGAAGAGCACATACAGTAGCGTCGGTGTATTCGGTTTCCATATCTCTTCTCCTTTATAGGCGTACATCTCGTCATCCTTGCTTACATACGTCTCTTGGTGTATATTGGGTCTAAGCATATACTGCTCACTATGCTTATAAAGCAATATCAGAGGCTCGTCTTTAAGCAGGTCATATATCCGCTTGTCATACATCTGTAGCAGTTCCAGCCACATCAAGTCCTTCAGCTTTATGTCCCTTATGTTGTTCTCCTTCAGATAGTCAACTATCAACACATACTGCCTTGCAAATCGCTTCACCCTCCTGTAGTTGTTCAGTATGTCGAGCAGCAACATCTTCTCTCGTTCCTCCAGCACGCCGTGAAGTTTCCTGGCAAACTCCACTCCGTATTCACTCGACCTCGCCATCTCCTCATAAAGCACCTTGTAGAGCATATCCTCGTCCACTTTTGGCTGGTGAATCTCCACAGGGAATATCTTTTCCAAGTAAGCAGCGGCATTCTCTATTTTCTTCTCCTGTAGTACCCTCGTCACATAGTCCTTATCGAATGCCACAATATATGCCACGTTGCTCAAGTCTGCCGTGTTTCTTATCAGTCTCAGCACTTCAAACACCTCGTCCATTTCCAGCCTGTCAAGGTCGTCTATCAGCACCACTACAGGGCTGTTCAGCTTTTGCAGTCTGCCCGACAAGTGCTCTTTCTTCGACTGTAGGCTCTCATCGGGTATCGACAGGGCCAGTTTCGACACTATTCCGTTTCCCAACGAAAACGTTGCACTGCTCAAATATCGAGCATAGTCGCTGATGGGACGTGAGAGCGAACTGTGCCGTTCCGACAATTGTTGCCGCATCGTCACGAAGAAGTCTTCCGTCACCTGCTCTGGCGTTCGGCACATCCACGGGTTAAATCTCACCACTTCGGTTTTCTTCTCCAGTTTCTCACCCAGCAAGTCCAGAAAGGTGGTCTTTCCGCCACCCCACACGCCAGTAATGCCAACCGCAAAAGAATGTTTCTTCATGTCGGTATCCAGCAGATGATCAATGATAGAGTCGGCATATTGCCGCAACTCCTCACTCACTCTTCCTGTGTCAATATCCTCGTTTGAAAAGCCATTCCTCTGCTCAGACGGCTTCGGTCTCTTCCTGTGTTTGATGACCTTCACCACCATTACCAAGCTTATTCCCAATAGTATAAGAGCGCATAACCTTCTATAATCAAACCACCCTATAATTGTCACAAATCTCAACGGGTTGTGTGCAAACAATAGTTCAAAGCCCAGTGCAACGACAAGAGGACGATGCCATCTGAAATCTTTGTCACGAGCTATCCTTTTGCCCCACCATACGCCCAAACACAGCAACAGCATTGTTACGATGGAGTTCAAACCATCGAAGGAATCAAGAACGGAAAAGGTGCTTTGGAGAATATCGCCAAGTCGAGTTTTCATCATCCAAAGATATACCCGTGGCGAAGTACTATAGAGCGCGACTATAAAGACAACTAACACAACAGAACATCTACGGTCTGCGATCTTTGTCACCTCCTTGCCCTTTCTTATCCAACCCTTTATTTTATGTAGCAAAACCATCATCTCCTCACAACATCATGAAACATAGGGACAGGTTTCTGTTTCATCACATACGAAATATCATACTTTTCCCGATTCCGG
>OIXW01000509.1_pt1 | contig 11611 bp, 7 predicted proteins | sample 1587951 | NCBI WGS metagenome assembly OIXW01 (sample SAMN03283239) | human gut metagenome | biome: human-associated habitat; material: feces | host: Homo sapiens | place: Peru | collected 2012
CCGACAAGATTCCCGGAGCCTCCAGCAGAAGAAGATCCTGATGCAGAAGATACAATCATCCGCAGGGAGCTGACCAGTGCCGGCAAAAGCAGGGCATTCATCAATGACACACCGGTTTCCTTAACCAAGATGAGAGAACTGGGCGAACAGCTGGTTGATATTCATTCACAACATCAGAATCTCCTGCTGCAAAAAGAAGATTTCCAACTGAACGTGGTAGACATCTTGGCGCAGGATGCAGAACATATCAAAGCATACCAAGCTGTCTATCAGCAATACCGTTCTGCCCTCTCACGACTGGAACAGCTGAAGCAGGAACTCATCAAAAACCGCGAAAACGAGGAATTCATGCGCTTCCAACACAAGGAACTTGACGAGGCTCATCTGGAACCAGGCGAACTTGAGCAACTTGAACAGGAATCAGATATTCTGAATCATTCGGAAGAAATCAAATCAGCACTTTATGAAGCCGACCATTCGCTTTCGGACGATGAGGGAAGCATCCTCCAACTGTTGCGCAATGCCAGCTACAGCATCAGCAACATCAGAGAAATCTACCCGGAAGTGGCTGAACTCTCCGACAGACTGGATTCCAGCTACATAGAGCTGAAAGACATCGCGCAGGAAATCAGCAGCAGCCTGGACCGAATCGATTTCGACCCAGCCCGCCTGGAGCAGCTCAACACCCGATTGGACCAGCTCAACACATTGCTGCAGAAATTCCATGTCGAAACAGTAGAGGAACTCATTGAAACCCGCGATCTTCTGGCGCAGCAACTGGAACACATTGACAATGGCAATGAAGACATCGAGATATTGCAGAAGGAAGTAGACCAGAAACTGATAAAGGCAATGTCTGCAGCCGATACCGCAAAGGACAATGCACAGAATACTGCAGACAAAACCGTGTACAAAGTTGGAATCGTACAGTATGTAGATGATGCATCCTTAAACCAGATCGAGAAAGCAATTGAAGCAGAGCTGGATGCAAAAGGAGCAGAACTTGGTGTGACATTTGATTATGCAGATTACACCTATAATGGTCAGGCAGATTCCTCTACCCTGAACCAGATCGCAGCAGATCTTGTGGCAGAGGGCGTCGATGTGATCATTCCGATTGCAACGCCGGCAGCAATGATCATGCAGAACGCAACGGAAGATAATCAGATTCCGGTTGTATTTTCCGCAGTATCAGATCCGGTCGGAGCAGGACTTGTAGCAAGTGCAGATGCTCCGGGTGCCAATATTACAGGAACATCCGATGCAATTGATGTGGCACAGATCATGGATTTCATTTTGGCAGCGGATCCGGATGCTGCAAAAATCGGATTTCTGTATGATAAGAGCCAGGATTCTTCCACAAGTGCTATTCAGGCGGCAAAAGATTACTGCGATGAACATGGGATTTCCTATGCAGAAAAAACAGGTACAACAACCGGTGAGATCCAGGCAGCAGCAGATTCCCTGGTAGCAGAAAAAGTAGACGCTATTTTTACACCACAGGACAACACTGTTATGACAGCAGAACTTGCGATTTTTGAAAAATTTGCAGACGCAGGTATCCCTCACTACACAAGTGCAGATTCCTTTGCTTTAAACGGAGCATTCTTAGGATACGGCGTCAACTATGAGACACTCGGAACAAAGACAGCAGACATGGTTGCAGACATTCTTGCAAACGGAGCAGATCCGGCCACAACACCGGTAGAAACATTAGACAGCGGTATCGTAACCGTAAATACAGAGATTGCAGAAAAAGTCGGAATCGATTATTCTATCTTTAAAGATATGTGTTCCGAATTGATCGAGACAGTAACAGCAGAGGAGTTTAATTAAGGTATGGGTTCCATTATTACATTATCAATTGTACAGAGTGCATTAGAACTTGGTTTTATCTATGCACTGGTCGCACTGGCATTATTTATATCCTTCAGTATTTTAAACATTGCGGATCTTTCGACCGATGGATGTTTTACATTGGGATGTGCCGTCTGTGCATCGGTGACACTTGCAGGTCATCCGATATTAGGATTATTTGCAGCGATGGCAGCTGGTGTCTGCTCCGGTTTTGTGACCGCTTTCTTACAGACAAAAATGGGGATTCAGTCCATTTTGGCGGGAATCATCGTAAATACCGGATTGTATACAATTAATATTGCAGTAATGGGATTCGCTTCCAACATGAACTTATTCAACTGTGAATCCGTTTTTACCTGGGCAAAAACAGCGATCGGTGGAACGTGGTATAAACTGATCGTGGCTGCACTGATCGTTATCATTGTAGGAGTGCTGATCTCTTTCTTTTTAAATACAAGGCTTGGACTTTCCATCCGCGCAACCGGAGATAATCCGGATATGGTAAGAGCTTCCAGCATTAATACAAGTGCCATGATCACGATCGGACTTTGTGTTGCCAATGCCCTGACCGGTCTCTCCGGCGGACTGCTTGCGCAGTATCAGAAATCCTGTGATATCAATCTTGGAACCGGAATGGTAACAATCGCACTCGCCAGCCTGATCATTGGGGAATCTATCATTGGAAAAGGCGGTATGTTACAGCGTGTGACCGGCGTTATTTTAGGAAGCTGCCTGTATCGTTTTATCGTGGCAGTTGCCCTGAGATTAAATGTACCGGCAGAGTGTTTAAAACTTGTTTCTGCAATCATTGTAGCCGTGGCGATCGCATTCCCATATCTGAAAAAGCAGATGAATTTTTACCGGCAGAAACGTGCCGCAAAGGCTCAGAACCAGATATACGTTCAGGAGATTATGAAAAATGACAGCGAAGGAGGAGAAAGATAATGGCAGAGAAGAACGCAATGCTTGTGATGCGCGATGTCAGCAAAACTTTTAATCCGGGAACTGTCAATGAAAAATGTGCATTAAAAAATCTAAATCTCACCTTAAAGCAGGGGGATTTTGCAACGATCGTAGGAAGCAACGGAGCCGGAAAATCAACGCTGTTTAATGCGATAACAGGAGCCTTTTTTGCAGACAAAGGACTGATCATGCTGGATGGTGAGGACATTACCTATCAGAAAGAGCATGTCCGCAGTAAAGTGATTGGTCATTTGTTTCAGGATCCATTGAAGGGAACCGCACCACATATGACGATCGAGGAGAATATGGCGCTTGCCTACCTGCGCACGACTACTTCAAAGAATGCCTATTTCAGCCGGATCAAGGCAGCGGACAAGAAAAAATTCAGAGAGCAGCTCGCACTGCTTGACATGGGGTTAGAAGACCGTATGAAGCAGCCGGTCGGACTTTTGTCCGGTGGACAGCGTCAGGCACTCACACTTTTGATGGCAACGATGGTGACTCCTAAGATTTTGCTGCTGGATGAGCATACCGCAGCTTTAGACCCTGCCACCGCAGAGAAAGTACTGAACCTCACAAAAAAGATAGTGTCAGAGCAGAACATCACCTGCCTTATGGTCACGCACAACATGCATCAGGCGCTTGAACTTGGAAACCGTACCCTCATGATGGATTCGGGAAATATTGTGCTGGATGTTTCCGGGGAAGAACGGGAAAAGATGTCAGTGGATGATCTGTTAGAGCAGTTTGCAGTCCGTGCCGGAAAGGCATTGGATAATGACAGAATTCTGTTTTCCAAAGTGGAAGCATAATAATATTGTATAGATGGAAACAAAAAAGAATGGATTCCATAAATAATCATTATAGCAAAATACTGTAAAACCGAGGAAAAGCCGTTGAAATCTAACGGCTTTTCCTTTATTATATAAAGTAATGCTAAAAAAAATGTATATTTTCATAAGAGACTCGTGATTAAGAAAAACGATTACAGAGATGAAAAAGGCAGTGAGTATATACAAGGAGGAAAAACATGTATCCAATCGTTAGAAGAGAAAAACTGGCAGACAAGATCTATCTTATGGATGTCAAGGCTCCCCGTGTTGCGCAGTATTGCGAACCGGGACAGTTTGTTATTGTAAAAATTGATGAGGAGGGTGAACGTATTCCACTTACCATCTGTGATTACAACAGAGAAGAGGGAACGATCACGATCGTATTCCAGACCGTAGGAGCTTCCACAGAGCGTATGGTAAGCTTACAGGAAGGGGATGCTTTTGAAGATTTCGTTGGACCTCTGGGATGTCCATCTGATCTGATCCATGAAGATATTGAAGAATTAAAGAAAAAGAAAATATTATTTGTTGCAGGTGGTGTTGGTACAGCTCCGGTTTATCCTCAGGTAAAATGGCTGCATGAGCACGGCGTTGACTGTGATGTTATCATGGGTTCCCGTAACAAAGATTTACTGATCTTAGAGGATGAGATGAAAAAAGTTGCCACAAACCTTTATGTGACAACGGATGATGGCTCGTACGGTTTCAAGGGAACCGGTACTGCACAGCTGCAGGAACTCTGGGATAATGGTAACCGTTATGACCACTGTGTGGCAATCGGACCAATGATCATGATGAAATTTGTCTGCAAATTGACAAAAGAATTAGGAATTCCAACCGTTGTTTCCATGAATCCAATCATGGTAGACGGAACCGGAATGTGTGGTGCCTGCCGTCTGGTTGTAGGCGATGCGGTAAAATTTGCATGTGTAGACGGACCGGAGTTCGACGGACATCTGGTTGATTTTGATCAGGCGATGAGAAGACAGGCTCAGTACAAGACCGAAGAGGGAAGAGCAATGTTGAAATTACAGGAAGGTGCAACACATCACGGTGGATGCGGCAATTGTAACAGTTAAAAATCAGAAATTTTGCAGATCAGAGAGAAAGCTGTCTGGTCAGTTACATAGAATCAGGAGGAAAAAATGGACGTATTAACTAGAGTTCCGGTTCGTGAGCAGGAGCCAGCCGTTCGTGCAGCGAACTTTGAAGAAGTATGTTTGGGATATAACGAAGAAGAGGCAATGGCAGAAGCTGCCCGCTGCTTAAACTGTAAAAATGCACAGTGTATGAAAGGATGTCCGGTATCCATCAATATTCCGGGATTTATCGCAGAAGTAAAAGAAGGTAATTTTGAGGCTGCTTATCATGTGATCAGTGAGTCTTCCGCACTTCCGGCAGTCTGTGGCCGTGTATGTCCACAGGAGACACAGTGCGAGGGAAAATGTATCCGTGGAATCAAAGGAGAGCCTGTAGCGATCGGTAAATTAGAGCGTTTTGTTGCGGACTGGGCAAGAGAACATGGCATTAAACCGAAAAAGGCAGAAAAGTTAAATGGACATAAAGTAGCAGTGATCGGCTCAGGCCCGGCAGGTCTTACCTGTGCAGGAGATCTTGCAAAGCTTGGTTATGATGTGACGATTTTCGAAGCATTACATCAGGCAGGTGGTGTGTTAGTTTATGGTATCCCTGAATTCCGTCTTCCAAAGCAGAAGGTTGTTGCCGCTGAAGTGGAAAACGTGAAAGCATTAGGGGTTAAGATCGAGACCAACGTTGTCATCGGTAAATCCGTTACAATTGATGAGTTGATGGACAACGAGGGCTTTGAGGCAGTTTTCATTGGTTCCGGTGCAGGACTTCCAAGATTTATGGGTATTCCTGGTGAGCAGGCAATGGGTGTATTCTCAGCCAATGAGTTCTTAACAAGAAATAACCTTATGAAAGCGTTCTTAGACAATTACGATACACCGATCAAAGCTGGTAAGAAAGTTATTGTAGTCGGCGGTGGTAACGTGGCAATGGACGCTGCAAGAACAGCAAGAAGATTGGGCGCAGAGGTACATATCGTATATCGTCGTGGTGAGGAAGAACTTCCGGCACGTAAAGAGGAAGTACACCACGCAAAAGAGGAGGGTATCATCTTTGATCTTCTCCAGAATCCAACCGAATTATTAGTGGATGAAAACGGTTGTGTAAAGGGTGCAAAAGTGATCAAAATGGAACTTGGCGAACCGGATGCTTCCGGAAGAAGAAGTCCGGTTGAGATTCCGGGCTCTGAATATGAGATCGAGGCAGATACTGTGATCATGTCACTTGGTACTTCTCCAAACCCTCTGATCTCATCCACTACAAAAGGTCTTGATATCAACCGCAGAAAATGCATTATTGCGGAAGAAGAGACTGGTGCAACTTCCAAAGAAGGTGTTTATGCCGGTGGTGACGCTGTGACAGGTGCAGCAACTGTTATCCTTGCGATGGGTGCCGGTAAAGCAGCAGCTAAGGGTATTCACGAATATCTCAGCAACAAATAAAAACAGACAGGACAGGGCAGGTGCTGAATGGGTCATACATTTGGCACCTGTTTTTTTCTGTAAGTATTCCAAAGAAACCCCAAAGTTTTATTAATTTTTTATGAAGAGGGTAGCAAAATTACAGGGTTTATGTATATAATATAACACGCTACGCAGGAAAGAAATACGAGAGAGGTTACCGATAGATGAAGGAGCAGAATCAGCGCCAGATACAGAATCAGACAGAATTAGACGAAAGAAGACTGAGACAGAAAAAGCTTGTACGGAAAAGAAAAATCGTTTTGAGTGTAATGCTTTTGACATCTTTTTTACTGGGATGTGTCTGTGGAAGATATTTTCCTGAGATCGAACTTGGAAAAACAGAAGAAGTGCTGGCATCAGCGCAGGATAACTCCGATGAAGAGAAAAAAGAAAATCAAATTACAAATGACGTGGATAATGGAACAACAGCAGATGGAACGGAAAAAGTGGAACAGTCTGCTACGGAAACTGTCGAAGAACCGGCAGACAGCGAAGAAACGAATGATCCGTTTGCGGAGATTCCACAGGTCGTGTTATCAAAACCGGTAGATTATTCCTTAAATCAGGCAATCAGACAGTTAGAACAGATGGAAGCGGCAGATGAACGCTACGCACAGATCGTGGAAAATGCAGAGAAATATCCGGAAAAATTACTGATCAATCTGGCAAACAATCCGGAAATGATCGCATTTGTAGCTGATTACAAAGGGAACACAAGGGATTATGATAAAGCAGAACTGACAGAGAAAGAGTTACAGGAAGAATATCCGCTCTTTTTACAGTGGGATAAACGCTGGGGCTGCCTTGCATATGGGGATGACAGCAATGTTGCGGTCAGCGGATGCGGTCCGACAACACTGGCGATGGCAGTAGTTGCGCTGACTGGAAATGAGGAGGCAACTCCGGCTGCAATCGCAAAATTTGCCATGCAGGAAGGGTTTTATATGTCCGGCACAGGAACGATGTGGTCGCTTATGACAGAGGGGGCGGCAGCTTACGGTGTCTGCTCCGAGCAGATCAATATCAGCCAGACTGAGATCAAACAGCACTTAGATCAGGGAGATATCGTGATCTGCTCTGTGCGGCAGGGAGATTTCACTACAGGGGGACATTTTATCCTGCTCTATGACTATGATGATGAGGGATTTTCCATTAACGATCCGTTTTCTTTATACCGCAGTGGCCAGAAATGGGACTATGGAAAAATCAGAAGCCAGATCAAAGCTGTCTGGGCACTAAAAGCAAAATAAAGAACAGTTAGCGATTGTTCAAATAGTTTAACAAAAAACAGGGCATACTAAAGCATCATAAAGTGAGATGGAGAGATGCAGAATGTGCCAGAATATGAGTGGACTGTCCACTGCTGAAGTGGAATTTCGGAAAAAAGCAGGGTTGTCGAATGAATGCGTAGATTCTTCCACAAAGACAGTGGCACAGATCATCCGCTCAAATGTTGTAACTTATTATAATCTTATTTTTTTGATCATTACGATCCTTCTGATCGTAGTGGGATCTTTTCGGGATCTTACTTTTTTACCTATTATTATTGCAAATATGTTGATCGGGATCATCCAGGAGCTGCGTTCCAAAAAGATTCTGGATGATCTTACGATATTAAACACACCGAAAATCACGGTCCGGCGCAACGGAAGTGATCAGGAGGTTTTGGCGGATGAACTGGTGCAGGATGATGTGATAACGCTTTCAGCAGGTGGACAGATTCCGGCGGACGCACTGGTGTTATCCGGCAATATCACAGTCAACGAGGCTCTGATCACAGGGGAGGCCGATGAGATTGTAAAAAAAGAGGGAGATTCCCTTTTTTCGGGAAGTTTTGTGATATCAGGAGAGTGTATGGCAAAACTGGAAAAAGTGGGAAAAGATTCTTATATTTCAGGACTGATGCTGCAGGCGACGCAGACAAAAGAGGGCGAGCAGTCGGAGATGATCCGGGCGTTGAACCGCCTTGTGCAGACCGTGGGCGTGATCATTTTGCCGATCGGGGCGATCCTGTTTTTACAGCAATACTTTTTTTCCGGGGCAACGATGAAAGATAGTGTGACGGGCATGGTGGCGGCCATTCTCGGAATGATCCCGGAAGGTCTGTACCTTCTTGCAAGTGTGGCGATGGTGGTGTCGGTGATGAGGCTTGGAAAACAAAAGGTACTGATCCATGACATGAAATGTATCGAGACACTGGCGCGGGTAAATGTACTGTGCGTGGATAAGACCGGAACCATTACCGTGCCAGAAATGGAAGTGGCACAGTTTATCCTTGCAAAAGACCAAAGCCTGGCAGCGAAAGAACAGGAAGCAGACCAGCAATCGGAAGACAAAAATAAAATTGCAAAGCTGCTCTCTGACTGTGTGCGTGCCCTGCCGTGCGACAATGCAACGATGGAGGCATTGCAACAGTATTTTACGGAGCCGTTGGAAAACAGTGCAGAAAAAATCGTCCCATTTTCGTCTGCCACAAAATACAGCGGAGTGGTTCTGGCAGGAAAAGCTTATGTGGTCGGCGCACCGGAATTTGTGCTGCGGCAGGATTATGCGGCTGTTCAGGAAACAATCGAAGTATTTCTGGAAAAGGGATATCGTGTGCTTGTATTTGCAGAGTATGAGGGGAATCTGGATGGAAAAGAACTGACAGAAAATGCAACTCCCATTGCATTTATCCTGCTCAACAATGCAATTCGTGAGGGGGCAATGGATACATTCCGTTACTTTTCCAAGCGGGGAGTGGAAGTGAAAGTGATCTCCGGGGACAATCCGGTCACGGTATCGGAGATTGCAAAGAAAGCGGGAATCCGCCATGCGGAAAAACAGGTGGACGCAGCAACGTTGAAAACAGCGGAGGCAGTGCGGAAGGCAGCAAAAAAATACACGGTGTTCGGCAGGGTGACACCGGAGCAGAAACGTCTTCTGGTGCAGGCATTAAAAGAGCAGGGAAAGACCGTGGCAATGACCGGAGACGGCGTGAACGATATTCTTGCGTTAAAAGATGCAGACTGCAGCATTGCGATGGCATCAGGCAGTGAGGCGGCTTCGCATGTGGCACAGCTTGTGCTGCTCGATAACGATTTCAATAAAATGCCGGCGGTTGTCATGGAAGGGCGGCGGGTGGTGAACAACATCGGGCGCACTGCCAGCCTTTATCTGGTCAAGAACATTTTCTCCATGCTCTTAGCCGTATTTTCCATGCTGTTTCTGATTGATTATCCGCTGGAGCCATCGCAGGTGTCGCTCATCAGTGTTTTTACGATCGGGATTCCGTCATTTTTTCTGGCGCTGGAGCAGAACCGGAATCAGATCCATGGGCATTTTCTTACCAATGTCCTGATCCAGGCGCTTCCGGCTGGGATTACAGATTTTATCGTGGTGAGCGGTCTGGTGATTTTCTGCAGGGAGTTCGGAGTGGAAAAAGAGTGCGTTTCCACGTCGTGCACGATCCTGATCGCAGTTGTCGGCTTCATGATCCTTTATCATATAGCAAAACCGATGACAACACCGCATGCGATCCTGATCGCAGCGATGGTCATCGGCTGGTTATTTTGTATGCTGTTTTTCAGTGAACTGTTTGCGATCACGGCGGTCACAGGAAAATGTGCAATGCTCATGATTGTGTTCGCAGTCATCACGGAGCCAGTGTTCCGGTATCTGATACAGCTTGTGGAGACTGTTCAGAAGTGGGGTGGAAAACTAAAATTTTAGTCCAATGAACCGGAATGTTTTTTCCGGCTCTGTTTTTCCCAGATAAAATACGTTACGATCAGAAGGATTCCGGTGAACAGCCATGTGATCGGGCTTGCCAGACGGACTGCCCAGTAACCGAACGGATTTAAGGTGACGGCGATCACGATAATACGGCACACCATTTCCACAACACCGCTTAACATTGGAACAAGTCCGCGGTTTAAGCCCTGCAGGGCGTTCCGGTAAAGGAAAATCCATGCGAGCGGCAGCATGAAGAAACTGATGGTGTTCAGATACTGCATGGCATAGTCGAAAATTTCTTCAGAAGGATTGCTCACAAACCAGCTCACAATAAAACGTCCGCCGAATACGCAGATGGCAGAGGCAGCAAGCGAGATAAAAATGCAGATGAAAAATCCTTTGCGCATTCCCTCGTAGATACGTTTGTATTTTCCTGCGCCGAGGTTCTGACCGCAGTAGGTGGCAATCGCAGTGCCGAGTGTCGGCATGGTCTGGGTGGAGAGGTTTTCCACTTTGGAGGCGGCAGTGAAGGCAGCCACAACACTGGAACCGAAAATATTGACTGCACCCTGCAGGATCATGGTTCCGATAGCGGTGATGGAATAGTTGAGCGCCATCGGAATACCGATGGAAAGCATATTGAACACACCGTATCCGTCGAGATAGTAATCTTCCCGGCTGGTTTTTAAAATGTCGAATTTGCGGAACATATAAATAAAGCAAAGCAGTGCGGAGACACCCTGCGCAATGATCGTTGCATAGGCAGCGCCTGCGGTTCCAAGTTTTACGACGACGATCAAAAACAGGTCGAGCACAATATTTAAAAAGGAAGAGAGAATCAGGAAATACAGCGGTGTTTTGCTGTCGCCGATCCCTCTTAAAATACCGGCGGCAACGTTGTAGGACATCGTGAGCAGGATACCTGCGAAAATGACTTTAATATAAGAGTCTGCGAGTCCTAAGATATTGTCCGGTGTTTTCATTAAAATAAGAAACTGTCTGGAAGCTGCCACCGTAGGGATAGTCAGAAGTAACGATACAATGGCAGTCAGTATCAGGGAGAGTGCGACATAATGCTTTAACAGCTTGAAATCTTTTGCACCGAAGGCGTGGGAGACCATAACGCCAAATCCCTGCGCAATACCATTTGCAAATCCTAATACAAGGAACATCAGACATCCGGTAGAGCCTACCGCAGCCAGAGCATCCTCACCAAGATACTGCCCGACAATGATCGTATCCACCATGTTATAAAACTGCTGAAAAATATTTCCCAGTAAAACCGGAACGGAAAAAAGTAAGATCATTCTGAGCGGGCTTCCCATTGTCATGTCTTTTGTCATAATCTGTACTCCTTGATTTATAAAATAGTTAAAAATCTGTCCGTGTTTTTTTAGCCTCAACACGCATATTCTTTGCGTTTCAGCAACCTAGTATAAGGCATGGACCGCAAAAAGACAATGTTTATTTTTGCGAAAAAATATAAATTTTTTGTTTTCGCAAAAGAAAAGATTTTTTCGTGGGAAACTGTTATAATAAGAAAGCAATTATTTGCAAGTCACAGTAAAATCACGGAGTAAAATAATGCAGACAAACCTCGAATACTACAAAATTTTTTATTATGTATCCAAATACAACAGTATCTCCCTCGCAGCAGAGGCACTTTCCATCTCACAGCCGGCAGTCAGCCAG
>OIXW01000510.1_pt1 | contig 11566 bp, 8 predicted proteins | sample 1587951 | NCBI WGS metagenome assembly OIXW01 (sample SAMN03283239) | human gut metagenome | biome: human-associated habitat; material: feces | host: Homo sapiens | place: Peru | collected 2012
ATGGAGCGGCCGACGAGGCTCGAACTCGCTACCTCCACCTTGGCAAGGTGGCGCTCTACCAGATGAGCTACGGCCGCACATTCCATTTGTTTTTGCCGGTCTGTTGTCCGGCGACGTTGGTTATTATACCGCACACTCCGGCAGTTGTCAACCACAAAATTACATTTTTTTGAAAAAGAATGTCTTTTAACTCTGGTACGTTCTTTTTATTTTTCATACGGCGATTGCACTCCCCCTTTTCGCTCTATTTCGCGCGGCTGTGTGTACGGGCAAAATACAGTTGCTTTCTATTTCACAAACTATTATAATAAAGAGGACGCTTTGTCAAACGGAAAATGTACCCGCGCGGGTGCAGCTTCCATTTATAGAAAAGAAAAAGGAATTGCCAGCAAAAAGGAGCTAACGCAATGTATAAGATCACTGAAAAGGTCGCGCTGAACCCCACCGTGACAAAGATGGTCATTGAAGCCCCGCTGATTGCCAAAAAGGCAAAGCCGGGTCAGTTCATCATTGTACGTCCGTTTGAGGACAGCGAGCGTATCCCCCTGACCGTGGCCGGTTACGACCGCGAAAAGGGCACCGTAGATATCATCTTCCAGATCGTGGGCGGTACCACCATGGAGCTGAACAGCCTGAACGCAGGCGATTGTGTCCACGACTTTGTAGGCCCGCTGGGCCGCGCCACCGAGACCGAGGGCCTGAAGAAGGTGTGCGTCGTGGGCGGCGGCGTGGGCTGCGCCATTGCACTGCCCATTGCCAAGGAGCTGCACGATCAGGGCTGTGTGGTGCACAGCGTGGTCGGCTTCCGCAATAAGGATCTGCTGATCCTTGAGGACGAGTTCAACGCCTGCAGCGACGAGCTGCGCATCATGACCGACGACGGCAGCTACGGCACCAAGGGCGTGGTCACCGCTGCACTGGACGAGCTGGTGGCTGCCGGCAACCAGTACGATCTGGTCATCACCATCGGCCCGCTGATCATGATGAAGTTTGTGGTCAAGACCTGCCAGAAGCACGGCCTGAAGAGCATCGTTTCCATGAACCCCATCATGATCGACGGCACCGGCATGTGCGGCGGCTGCCGCCTGACCGTGGGCGGTCAGACCAAGTTTGCCTGCGTGGACGGCCCGGACTTTGACGGCGATCTGGTGGATTTTGACGAGGCAATGGCACGCGGCACCATGTACCGCCCGTTTGAGGCACACGCCCGTGAGGCAGCCTGCAACCTGTTCAAGACTCAGGAGGGAATGTAAAATGGCTTTCAATATGGATCCCCAAAAGTGCCCCATGCCCACGCAGGACCCCAACGTCCGCAACAAGAACTTTAAGGAAGTGGCTCTGGGCTACACCGCCGAGATGGCTGTGAACGAGGCCAAGCGCTGCATCGGTTGCAAGAACAAGCCCTGCCAGTCCGGCTGTCCCGTGGGCATCGACATCCCGGAGTTTATCGCCCATGTTGCCGAGGGCGACTTTGAGGCCGCCTATCAGGTGATCAACCGCTCCTCTTCCCTGCCTGCTGTCTGCGGCCGTGTCTGCCCGCAGGAGAGCCAGTGCGAGGGCAAGTGCACCCGCGGCATCAAGAACGAGCCGGTGGGCATCGGCCGCCTGGAGCGCTTCGTAGCCGACTGGCACCGTGAGAACGTCCACACCGCTCCCATCGTGCCCGAATCCAACGGCCACAAGGTCGCCATCATCGGCGCAGGCCCTGCCGGCCTGACCGCCGCAGGCGACCTCGCCAAGCTGGGCTATAAGGTCACAGTCTACGAGGCCCTGCACGTCGCAGGCGGCGTGCTGATGTACGGCATCCCCGAGTTCCGTCTGCCCAAGGCCATCGTCCAGCAGGAGATCGACGGCCTGAAGAAGATGGGCGTGGATTTCGAGTGCAACATGGTCATCGGCAAGGTGCTGACCATCGACGAGCTGATGGGCGAGTACGGCTACGAGGCTGTGTTTGTAGGCTCCGGTGCCGGTCTGCCCCGCTTCATGAACATCCCCGGCGAGAGCCTGAAGGGCGTGTACTCCGCCAACGAGTTCCTGACCCGCTCCAACCTGATGAAGGCTTACCTGCCCACCAGCAAGACCCCCATCCGCACCGGCAAGAAGGTTGCCGTTGTGGGCGGCGGCAACGTGGCCATGGACGCTGCCCGCAGCGCCCTGCGTCTGGGTGCCGAGAGCGTGTACATCGTCTACCGCCGCGGCATGGCTGAGCTGCCCGCCCGTAAGGAAGAGGTGGAGCACGCCGAGGAAGAGGGCATCATCTTCAAGACCCTGTGCAACCCCGTTGCCATCCACCCGGACGAGGACGGCTTTGTGCACTCCATGACCTGCATCGAGATGGAGCTGGGTGAGCCGGACGCTTCCGGCCGCCGCCGTCCCATTGAAAAGCAGGGCAGCGAGTTTGAGCTGGCCGTGGATACTGTGATCATGAGCCTGGGCACCAGCCCCAACCCGCTGATCCGTTCCACCACCCCGGGTCTGGAGACCAACAAGCACGGCTGCATCGTGACCGAGGGCGACGAGGGCAAGACCAGCCGCGACGGCGTGTACGCCGGCGGCGACGCCGTGACCGGTGCTGCTACCGTCATCAAGGCCATGGGTGCCGGTAAGGCAGCTGCAAAGGCCATGGACGAGTACATCCGCAATAAGTAATAAGCGACAAATAACACTGAGGGCGCTGCACTTTTACTGTGCAGCGCCCTCATTTTGTGTTTTTAGTGTACACCAGCCAGTTCCTTTACAGGGCGGCCGGTGCGAGTCATTTCAATTTTGCGGGATTTATCGTAGCAGTAACGGATGATGGCCTGCCGCCGCACAATGCCGATGAAAATGCCCCGGTCATCCACCACCGGGACGAAGTTCTGGTTCATGGCAGCTTCCACCAGTTCATCCATGCTGGTGGTCACCGTGACGGCCTTGTAGTCCCGCTTATGCGCAAACTCTGAGATGGGGATGTCCTCGGCGGCTTCCAGATCCAGACCATGGTATTTTTTCAGTCCCCACAGGATATCGCCCTCGGTCAGGGTGCCCACATATTCGCCCTTGCGGTTCAGCACCGGAATGGAGGCGTAGCGGTTGTTTTCCCACTTTTCCAACGTCTGCCGGAGGGTAAAGTCATCGTAAACGTACATCAGATCCTGCTTTGGGGAAAGAAAAAAGAGAATGTTCATGCCAACAACTCCTATCGCATTTTTTGCAGGCAATACCTGTTGGAACGGTCTGCCTGCGCTATGTAATGTGCCGTGCGTCCGGCGTATTCCGGAAAGTATCATGGGAAAAGGGGGCTGGCAGCCCCTTTCCCTCTCTGTTTCTATTTTAGCACTTTTTCATAGACAAAGAAAGCCAGACAAGGAAGCTTTTATAATTTATTCACAGATTGTTTTTCTTTATTTGTCATACTTTCCGTTTTGATGGGTTCCGCACAGCCTGCCTTCAGCATACCACGCCCGCTGCGCAAAGCGGCGCGAGGGCTGTCGAAGAAATTTGTTCTTTTTTCTTTACAAAAACCATGCAAAAAGAGCGCAAAAAGCAGTAAATCCAACAATTTGAACTGTACAACCACGGTGCAAAGTTGTATAATAGGGTGGGTGTTTATCTGAGGCAAGCTTCGTTTTGCACAGCCAATGCCCCCGACCCTTGCGTGTATTTTTATGAAAAATAACATAAAGGAGCAGAGCGACTATGATCACTTCCCGTTTCCCGCTTGGGAATGTCAGCTTTACTGATGGGTATTTTTCCACCCTGGTGGGTGAAGCCACCAAACAGTGCTACGGCGTTGCTGCCATGGCTCCCCGTGATATGACTGACGCTGTGAAAAGCATGGTATACGGTTCCGATTACCCGGAAAAGGGTGTGCGCGTGACCCAGCAGAATGGGCGTCTGGTCATCGAGCTGCACATTGCCGTCAGCTACGGTCTGAACATTTCCACCGCCGCCCGCAGCATCTCCCACCGCGTCAAGGACGAGGTGGAGCAGGCCACCGGGCTGAAGGTCGCCCGCGTGGTGGTGTCCGTGGATGACGTCATCGCCTGATTTGTCTGCAAACCCGAGCCGGGATTTTCCGGCCAGATACTAAGGAGTAAAAACAATGATTTCTGGTAAGATCCTGCGCGACGCCATCATTTCCGGCGCCAACAACATCAACAACCAGCGTTCCCGCGTGGACGAGCTGAACGTTTTCCCTGTGCCCGATGGCGACACCGGCACCAACATGGGCATGACCGTGGGCGCCGCCGTGCGTGAGCTGGAAGCTCTGGACGACAGCTGCACCGTGGGCGAGGCTGCCAAGACTGCTGCTTCTGCCATGCTGCGCGGTGCGCGCGGCAACTCCGGTGTTATCACCAGCCTGCTGTTCCGCGGCTTTTCCAAGGCGCTGGAGGGCAAAAAAGAGGCTGACGCTGCTGATATCGTGGCTGCCCTGCAGAAGGGTGTCGAGGGTGCCTACAAGGCCGTGATGAAGCCCACCGAAGGCACTATCCTGACCGTTGCCCGTGTTGCTTCCGAGGAAGCCGCTGCCAGTGATGCCGCCGATGTGCCCGCCCTGTGGGACGTGGTGCTGACTGCCGGCCAGAAGGCATTGGACGATACCCCCAACCTGCTGCCCGTGCTGAAGAAGGCCGGTGTTGTGGACGCAGGCGGTCAGGGCATTATGGTCATCTTTGAGGGCATGGGCAAGGTGTTCCACGGCGAGGACATGATTGCCGGCGGCGAGGCTTCCCCCAACAAGGCAAAGCTGTCCACCGAAAACGCCGGTAAGGGCGTGTTCACCGACGACCTGATGAAGGTAGAGGACATTACCAACGGCTACTGCACCCAGTTCCTCATCAATAAGTACGAGGGTGCCAGCGCCGCCAAGATGCGCGCCTTTGCAGAGTCCAACGGCGACAGCGTGGTCTGCATTGAGGATGATGATGTCATCAACCTGCACGTTCACACTGCCGACCCCGGCAAGATCCTGAGCGAGGCCATCAAGTACGGCTACCTGACCAACTTCAAGATCGAGAATATGCACGAGCAGTTCCTTGCCCGCCAGAAGCAGGGCAAGAGCCTTGAAAAGCAGGCTTCTGCCGAGAAGGCTCCCTCTCAGGCCAGCGAGTTCATCTATGCTGCCGTGGACCCCAGCCGTGACTACGGCTTTGTGGCCGTTGCCGCCGGTGAGGGCCTGAAGGCTGTGTTCACCGATCTGGCAGCAGACGCTGTGGTGTCCGGCGGTCAAACCATGAACCCCTCCACCGAGGACATTCTGGCAGCCATCCAGAGCGTGCCCGCCAAGACCGTGTTCGTGCTGCCCAACAACAAGAACATCATCATGGCTGCCGAGCAGGCACAGAAGCTGGCTGACCGTCAGGTAGTCGTGCTGCCCACCCGCACCGTGCCCATGGGCATTACCGCACTGCTGAACTTTGATCCCTCTGTGAACGCCGAGACCAACACCATCAACATGATGGCTGCTGCCGACAAGGTGTCCACCGGTCTGATCACCTATGCCGCCCGCGACAGCGAGTACGACGGCAAGCGCATCCGCAAGGGCGAGATCATGGCGCTGGAGAACGGCAAGATCGTTTCCACCTCCACCGATATCACCAAGGCCACCTACCGTCTGGCACGCAATATGTGCAAGAAGGATTCCAGCTTCGTCACCATCATTTCCGGCTGTGACGTGAGCGACGAGGACGCTGAGAAGGTTACTGAAATCGTCAAGGCAAAGTGCCCCAACCATGTGGAGGTAAGCCACATCCGCGGCGGCCAGCCCGTTTACTACTATATGATCAGCGTGGAGTAAGTGCTCCCCTGCTCTGATCTGTATCACTGCAAATAAAAATCTCCGCATTGGGTAATCACACCCAGCGCGGAGATTTTTTGTTTTATGACTGTTTCAGAAAAAGCTCACCTGACTGCTCTCGGGCAGGTCGCCCAGTGCGCCCACCTGACGCAGACGGTCCAGAATGCTGCTGCCCACACCAGAGGCCTGCTGCAGCTCCTCCACCGAGATATATTCCTCTCCGTGGATGGTCACTCGTTCCAGAGCCTCGGCGGCGGCACCGCCTAATCCCTTCAGGGCGCTGAAGGGCAGACGCACCTTGTCGTCCTCCACCACATACTTGGAACCGCGGCTCTTGCCCAGCTCGATGGGCAAAAACTCGTACCCGCGGCTCAGCATCTCGTTGACCAGCTGCAAGCTGACCAGCACGTCCTCGTCCTTGGCGTTCTTTTCCTCCTTCAGACGGCGCTTGACCGCCTCCATGTGAGCACGGGCCACAGCAGCCCCGCCGATGGCGGCCTCATAGTCGATGTCGTCGCCGCGCACGGTGAAGTACACCGCATAGAACGCCTGCGGGTGGTAGAGCTTGAACCACATGAGGCGGATGGCCGACATCAGGTAGGCCACAGCATGGGCCTTGGGGAACATATACTTGATCTTGCGGCAGCTCTCGATGTACCAGTCCGGTACCTCATGCTCCCGCATGGCTTCCTCCCAGCCCGGCTGGAAGCCGCCCTTAGCCACCTTGCCCTTACGCACGGCCTCCATGATATCAAAAGCCATCTTGGGCTCCAGCCCCTTGCGCAGCAGATACAGCATGATACTGTCACGGCAACCGATGACCTCTGCAATGGTGCAGGTGCCGCTGCGGATCAGCTCGTCCGCGTTGCCTGTCCACACGTCTGTGCCGTGGGACAGACCGGAGATCTGGATCAGCTCCGAGAAATTCTTAGGCCGTGCTTCCACCAGCATTCCGCGCACAAAGTTCGTGCCCATTTCCGGGATGCCGAAGGTGCCGGTCTGGCTGTCGATCTGCTCCGGCGTCACGCCCAGCGCTTCCGGGCTGGTCAGCAGGCTGTACACCTTGGGGTCGTTCATGGGGATGCTGTCCACCGGGATGCCGGTGTATTCCTCAAAATACTTGTAGAAGGTGGGCATATCGTGGCCCAGCTCGTCCAGCTTGAGCAGGGTGTCGTGCAGGTACTTAAACTCGAAGTGGGTGGTCAGCAGACCGCCCGCCACATCATCTGCCGGGTGCTGGATAGGGCAGAAATCGTAGATCTCGTAGGTGTCCGGCACGACCACCATGCCGCCGGGGTGCTGGCCGGTGGTGCGCTTGACGCCGGTGCAGCCCAGCGTCAGGCGGTTTTCCTCGGCGTGGTTCACGGTGCGCTGCCGCTCGTCCAGATATTTTTTAACGTAGCCGTAGGCCGTTTTATCCTGAATACCGGACACCGTACCGGCCTTGAACACGTTGGCCTTGCCGAACAGTTCCTCGGTGTAGCGGTGCACGTTGGACTGGTACTCGCCGGAGAAGTTCAGGTCGATATCCGGTTCCTTATCGCCGTAGAAACCCAGGAAGGTCTCGAAGGGGATGTCATGGCCGTCCACCAGCATCCGGGTGCCGCACTGGGGGCAGTTTTTGTCCGGCAGGTCAAAGCCGTCGTCCACGCTGCCGTCGGTGATGAACTCGCTGTGCTTGCACTTAGGACAGCGGTAGTGGGGCGGCAGACTGTTCACCTCCGAGATGCCGGAAAAGTGCGCCACGGCGGAGGAGCCGACAGAGCCACGGCTGCCCACCTGATAGCCGCCCGCATTGGAGTAGGCCACCAGCTTGACCGCAATGACGTACAGCACCGCGTAGCCGTGGCCGCAGATGGAGTCCAGCTCCTTTTGCAGCCGCTTTTCCACGATCTCAGGCAAGGGGTCGCCGTAATCCCGCTTGGCGTGCTCCCATGTGGCATCGCGGAGCTGCTGCTCTGCGCCCTCGATGCTGGGCGGGTAGGTGCCCCGGGGGATGGCGCGCACATTGTTGTCGATCATAGCGGCGATCTTGCGGGGGTTCTTTACCACCACCTCGTAGGCCTTTTCCTTGGGCAGATAGTAGAACTGCGCCAGCATATCCTGCGTGGTGCGGAAGAACAGCGGCGGCTGGTTGTCGGCATCCTTAAAGCCGTTGCCCGCCTGCAGTACAGCGCGGTAGATCGCATCCTCCGGCTCGGTAAAGTGCACGTCGCCGGTGGCGATGACCGGCTTGTGCAGATCCTCGCCCAGCTTGATGACGGTGCGGTTGAACTCCTTGATCCGCTCCTCGCTGTCCACCTTGCCGTCCCGCACCATATAGGCGTTGTTGCCCAGCGGCTGGATCTCAAGAATATCGTAGTAGGCGGCGATTTTTTTCAGCTCCTCGTAGCTGGTGCCGTCCACGATGGCGCGGTACAGCTCGCCTGCCTCACAGGCGCTGGTGAGCAGCAGGCCGTCACGGTACTTGTTCAGCAGGCTGCGGGGCACGCGGGGCTTTTTGAAGAAGTAGTTGACGTGTGCCTCGCTGACGATTTTGTACAGGTTCTTCAGACCCATCTGGTTTTTGACCAGAATGATGAGGTGGTAGTATTTCTTTTTCAGCACCTCGCGGTTGCCGCCCAGGCCGGTGTTGATCTCGCTGACCTTCGTTACCTCTTTTTCCGCAAGGTCGTTCAGCATCACGCAGAAGATGCGTCCCAGTGCAGCGGAGTCCTCGCAGGCGCGGTGCGCCTCATAGGTGGGCAGCTCCAAATGCTTGTTGATAGTGCCCTGCTTATAGTTGTGCAGGCCGGGGTACATGGTCTGCGCCATGGTCAGGGTGTCGATATAGGTAGGCTCCAGCTTGATGCCGCTGCGCTTAGCAGCTGCCCGCAGAAAGCGCATATCAAAGGCGTGGACGTTGTGTCCCACCAGAATGCGGTCGCCGGCAAAGGCAAGAAAGGCTTCCAGCGCCTCCTTTTCACTGGGGGCATCCGCTACCATCTCGTTGGTGATGCCGGTCAGCTCGGTGATCTTGGGGGTGATGGGCTTGCCGGGTTTGACAAAGGTATCAAACTCCTCCACCACCTCGCCATTGCGGATGATGACCGCGCCAATCTCGGTAAGATACTCTACGCCGGGGTCAAGACCGGTGGTCTCGGTATCGAACACGCAGAACTCGCCGTCCAGCGGCTGATCCTTTACGCCATAGACGCAGGGCACCATGTCGTCCACAAAATAGGCTTCGCACCCGTAGATGAGTTTGAAATTCGGGTCCTTTTTGTGGATGTCATCGGCTGCCAGCATGGCTTCCGGGTAGCCCTGACACACGCCGTGGTCGGTGATGGCAATGGCGGGGTGTCCCATGCGGTGCGCCAGCTTGACGATGCCGCCGGGGTCGCAGAAGCCGTCCATGCTGGAAAGCTTGGTGTGCAGATGCAGCTCCACCCGCTTTTCCGGGGCGGTATCCTCCCGCTTTTTGCGCTCCACGATCAGCACGTCGTAGGGGTATACGATGTAGTCGTGCTCGTATTTATCGTAGGAGCAGTCGCCCCGCACGATGACCGTGCTGCCCTTGCCAATGCCCTCCCACTTGGAGCAGTCCTCCCCTTCCTGTGCGCGAACCTTCAGGTTGATAGAACCGGTATAGTCGGTGATGGACACAGTATAGATCTTGCGGTAGTTGCCCTTGACCTCGGTAAAGAACACATCGCCCCAAATCATGCACTTGCCGCCCTCGCCGCCCAGATCCTTGAGGGGGGTAAGGTTTTTGGGGGTGAACATTTTGCCGTGGAAGATGGTGACCGGCTTGTCGGTAAGGTTGAGCCCCTCCACCTTGATAGACGGTGCCGTGTTCTTTTTCTCAAATTTGACCACCGGCGGTGCGATCTTGCGCTCCAGCTTTTCTTCCATCTGCTGCTGCTCGGCCGCAGTCACCGCGCTTTGCAGCGTCACCTTTGGGGTAACGCCGGTGTGCTCGGCAATGCGCTTGGCGAGCAGTTCTTCAAAGCCCATCTCCTGCAAAAACTTTGTACCGTGGCACACCCCCACCGTGATGTTCTGCCCGGTGATGGAAATACTGCTCCTGTCCAGAAAGCCGTTGATGGGCACGCCGTCCCGCTTCATATCCTCCAGCAGGGTGCGCAGAGCGTGCTCGTCCAGCATAGCATAGCCGAACAGGTTTTTGATCTTCAGTTCAAAGCCTTCATAGTCCGGCTGCAGGGAAGCCAGCAGCCGGGCGCAGAGGTTCTGATCCAGCGGGGCGGCGCTGCGCAGGGTAAACTCGACCTGCCGGTCCTGCCGCAGCATCCGGGCGTGCTCGACGATCACCTGCCCGAAACAGGCCGCAAAATCCGGGTCCGCCATAAACTGCGGCCACAGCTGGGAAACAAGTGGTTTCACAAATGGTACTCCTTTTTGGTGGGTTCTTTACAGCACAAACTGCCGCACCCGTTTTTGCGGGTGTGGCAGTAGGGAAAGTTTCTTATCAATCCGGTGCAAGGGTCTCTGTTTTAAAGACCTGATAGCCCTCATAATGGTAGCTTGCATCAATGCCCTTCATATACACTTCGCGGTCATTGATCTGATCCGTCAGTGCCGCACGCAGCAGGGTCTTGATTTCCAAGTCCCTGATGGGGCTGCGCTCCATGGCAAGAAGATAATCCTCCTTGTCCACGCGGCTCCAGTCCACCACTTGATGCAGCTCTTTTTTCAGGATGCAGTCCAGCCAGATGCGGGTACTGCGGCCATTGCCTTCCCGGAAGGGGTGCGCAACGTTCATCTCCACATACTTTTCAATGATCTGGTCAAAGGTGGACTGCGGCATGGCATCGATGCTCTCCAATGCCGCATGCAGGTAAATGACCGGCGCAAAGCGGAAATTTCCCTTGGCGATGTTTACTGTGCGCAGCTGCCCGGCAAAATCGTAGATTTCTCCGAACAGATACGCATGGATCTTTGCAAGCCCTGCAAAGGTACCTACCGGAAAAGTATCCAGCAGACCAGTATCATACAGCGCCAGCGCCTTCTGCTTGCTCAGCTTTTCCTCTGCGCGGGCAAGGGCAATCTCTTCGGTCAGCCCCAGTTTGTTTTGCAGTGCCATAAAGCAGCTCCCGTCTTACAGTTTATAGATCTCATCCATGAACTGATCCAGAATGTTATCGCCGGTCAGCTTTTTGATGGGCTGGCCGTGGATGAACAGCACAGCCTCGCCCTTGCCGCCTGCAATGCCGATATCGGCTTCGCGGGCTTCGCCGGGGCCGTTGACAACGCAGCCCATCACGGCTACCTTGATGGACTTTTTATAGCCCTGCAGCCGCTTTTCCACCTCGTTGGCGATCTCGGTGCAGGGGTACTGGGTGCGTCCGCAGGTAGGACAGGTGATGACCTCCGGCCCGGTGACCGGGAATCCTACGGCGCGCAGGATGTTGAAGCCTGCTTCCACCTCTTTTTCCGGCTCGGCAGCCAGCGACACGCGGATGGTGTCACCGATGCCCTCCAGCAGCATTCCACCGATGCCCATGCCGCTTTTCAGCAGACCCATCTGGTAGGTACCGGCCTCGGTGACGCCCACATGGAGCGGGTAGTCGGTGACGGCGCTGAGCTGGCGGTAGGCTTCCATCATGCGGGGCACGTTGGAGTTTTTGATGGAGATGACGATGTTATTGAAATCGAACTTTTCCAGCAGACGCACATGGTACAAAGCGCTTTCCACCATGGCTTCCGGGGTAGGTGCGCCGTAGCGGGCCAGAATGTGCTTTTCCAGACTGCCGCCGTTGACGCCGATGCGGATGGGGATATTCTTCT
>OIXW01000511.1_pt1 | contig 11545 bp, 8 predicted proteins | sample 1587951 | NCBI WGS metagenome assembly OIXW01 (sample SAMN03283239) | human gut metagenome | biome: human-associated habitat; material: feces | host: Homo sapiens | place: Peru | collected 2012
GGATTGTAGATGACATCGACCCCAACTATACGATGGGTGATATGGCGCGCAAGCGACAGGAAATCATCCGGACGCTGAAAGAAGAAGGTGTCTTCGATTTGCAGAAGGAACTGGCTCTCCCGATGTTCTGCCAGCGCATTGCGGTAGTGTCGAGTGCCACGGCTGCCGGTTATGGCGATTTCTGCAATCAACTTGCCGGCAACGATTATGGCTTGCAGTTCAAGACGGGCCTTTTTGCTGCCACTATGCAGGGCGAGGGCGTAGAGCAAAGTGTCATCGCTGCCCTCAACCGTATTGATGCCGAATATGAGGATTGGGATTGTGTGGTCATCATCCGTGGCGGTGGTGCTACCAGTGATCTCTCTGGCTTTGACACCCTTGCATTGGCAGAGAATGTGGCCAACTTCCCCTTGCCGATAATCACAGGTATAGGACATGAGCGAGACGAGAGTGTGCTCGACATGATCTCCTTCCAGAAGGTGAAGACTCCGACGGCTGCTGCTGCTTTTCTGGTTCAGCACCTCACGGATGTGTATGTCAGGGTGATGGAGGCGCAGGAAACGATTGTGCAAAACGTGAAGCACCGCTTGCAAGTGGAGAAGATGCGGCTTGACCGTCTGAACAAAAGTATTCCTGTGCAGTTCTCATTGGTGAAGACCCGCCAGGGAGCATATATCGACCGCCTGATGAACCGTCTCTCGCAGCAAGTGCTGTCTAAGGTGGCTGATGCGCAACGCAAGTTGGAGATCATCTCGCAGAATGTGCAGCCTGTCCTCGAAAGGAAGATGATGAGTGAGAGTCATCGCCTGCAGATGCTGGAACAGCGCATCAGGTCGCAGGACCCGGAACTGCTCTTGAAGCGCGGATACAGTATCACGCTGAAGAACGGCAAGAGTATTCGCTCGGCTTCGCTGTTGACATCTGGTGACGTTATCGTTACGAGATTCGCCGAAGGCACCGTCAAGTCGAAAGTGGAATGAATTTCCCTATACGCCCTGAAAGCAATAGGAATAATTTCCCATATGCCCTTAGGCAATAGGAATGAATTCCCAGCACGCCCTTAGGTAATAGGAATTTCCCTATACGCCCTGAAAGGGCAGAAGCTCTTAGCCCAGGGCAACGCCCTGGGTATACTGGCAATCAACAAGGCGCCCTGTAAGGGCAAAAGCTTTACTAATTGCCTGGAGTTTTAAAGCTTTTGCCCTTACAGGGCGACAACCTTGCGTCCATAACAACCCAGGGCGTTGCCCTGGGCTAAGAGCTTCTGCCCTTTCAGGGCGTGCTGATCAGAACTTGCTGCTGACCTTACAGGGCGTTGCCCTGGGCTAAGGGCTTCTGCCCTTTCAGGGCGTATGGATAAAGCTGGCAATATTTGAATCAAAGTAAACATTAAACACTATACAAATATGTCAAAAGAAGAAATGAAATACGAAAAAGCTGTCAGCGAACTGGAGGAGATCGTGGACAAGATGGAGCGCGATGAGTTGGACATCGACCAACTGTCCGAACAACTGAAGCGTGCCAAGGTTTTGGTGAAACTCTGCAAGGATAAACTCACTAAGACGGACGAGGAAATCAAAAAGTTGCTGAGTGAAGAATAGGGGGAAGTTAAAGGAGTTATCTTTTTAAGGAGTTAAGGAGTTAAAGGAGTTAAGGAGTTAAGACAACAGCTTTTGTGGACTTGAAATTAAACATTGCCCTCCAAGGCATTTGTCTTAACTCCTCAGCGACCGACGGGAGCGATAACTCCTAACTTCTTAACTCCTTAAAAAGATAACTCCTTGACACGCGAAAGGGGCATAAGCTGACTATTTTACTAAATATTAGATAAAAAAGTTGCAGATTAACGGATTATTTTGTACTTTTGCAGCTAAATATAAGTAGAACATTAAAAAAGTAAATGTTATGAAAGACTTGGATTGGTCTAATCTGTCGTTTGGCTATCGCCAGACCGATTACAATGTTCGCTGCTACTATCGCAACGGAAAATGGGGCGAAATAGAAGTTTGCTCTGATGAGTATCTCAAACTGCACATGGCTGCTACCTGCCTTCACTATGGACAGGAAGCATTCGAAGGCCTGAAGGCTTATCGCTGTCCTGACGGCAAGGTGCGCGTATTCCGTATGGATGAGAATGCTGCTCGCTTGCAGAGTACATGCCGTGGCATTATGATGCCTGAAGTACCTACAGAGATGTTTGAGGAAATGGTAAAGAAGGTGGTTCGACTCAACCAGGAGTGGATTCCTACCTATGAGAGTGGTGCTACACTCTATATCCGTCCGCTCCTCATCGGTACCAGCGCACAGGTGGGTGTTCATCCTGCCACAGAGTATTGCTTCCTCATTTTCGTCACTCCTGTAGGTCCTTACTTCAAGGGTGGTTTCTCTACCAACCCTTACGTCATCATTCGTGATTTCGACCGCTCTGCTCCTCTCGGAACAGGTATATATAAGGTGGGTGGCAACTATGCCGCTTCTCTCAGAGCCAACAATATTGCTCACGAGAAGGGCTATGCATGCGAGTTCTATCTCGATGCCAAGGAGAAGAAGTACATGGACGAGTGTGGTGCTGCCAACTTCTTTGGTATCAAGAACAATACCTACGTGACACCTAAGAGTACATCTATCCTCCCATCTATCACCAACAAGAGCTTGATGCAGTTGGCTGAAGACCTCGGTATGAAGGTGGAGCGCAGACAGATTCCTGAGGACGAGCTCGATACATTCGAGGAGGCTGGTGCCTGCGGAACTGCTGCGGTAATCAGTCCTATCAGCTATATCGACGACCTCGATACTGGCAAGCGCTATAACTTTGGCGATAAACCTGGTCCTATCTCCAAGCACCTGTACGACACCCTCCGTGGTATTCAGTATGGCACCATCGAGGACAAGCATGGCTGGACCACAGTTGTTATCGAATAACATTCCGAAAGTTCAAAAGTTAAGGGCACTCATGTCAGATAAGTCTGGCAAGAGTGCCCTTTTTTCATAAAAAATCTGTAACTTTGCACGCAAAAACAACAAAGACAGATACATGAGCAAAGGAAAATTAGCAAAGTTTGCAGACATGGAGGCATTCGAGAATGTCTTCCAGTACCCTTATAGTGTGGTAGACGACGTGCCTTTCGAGATGAAGGGGAAGTGGCGTGAGATGTATTTCCACAACGACAACCCCATCGTTCTTGAGTTGGGATGTGGCAAGGGCGAATATACCGTAGAACTTGCCAAACTCTATCCCGAGATGAATTTCATCGGAATAGACATCAAGGGCGCCCGTATGTGGACAGGAGCCAAAAAAGCCATTGAGGAAGGACAGAAGAACGTGGCTTTCCTGCGTACCAACATCGAGATCATTGACCGCTTCTTCGTACAGGACGAGGTGCAGGAGATATGGCTTACCTTCAGCGATCCACAGATGAAGAATCCCCGCAAGCGACTTACCTCCACCTATTTCATGAACCGTTATCGCCACTTCCTCGTGGATGGCGGCATCATCCATCTCAAGACCGATTCCAATTTCCTCTTCACCTATACCACCTATATGGTGCAGGAGAATCATCTGCCTGTGCTCTTCCGTACCGAAGACCTCTATCATCATGAGGGCATCGACGACGTGACGCGCAAGATTCTCTCCATCCAGACTTATTATGAGAGTATGTGGATAGAGCGCGGACTCAACATCAAGTACATGAAGTTTGAGTTGCCACGTCAGGGCGAGCTGGTGGAGCCTGACAAGGAGATTCCTCTCGACGATTATCGCAGCTATCGCCGTGACAAGCGCACACCCAAGGAAACAGGCAAATAGCCTTCTCCTCTTCTTTTCTTTCTGATAAAATTCTTACTCAACTTGAGCCCCTTATAAACGAAATGACCATGACCGAGATTGCTCTCCGGTCATGGTCATTTGCAGTTTGTAGGAGTGGCTTGTCACCACTCGTTGTGTTGTCAGAACGCTATTTTCTGTCCCTTGTTGGTGATGTAGACGCGTCCCTTCTGTGGGGTTTGAATCTTTCTTCCTTCAAGGTCGTAGAACTCAGTGCTCTCGTTCTCATCCTCTATGGTGACACCATGGATTCCTGAAGCCTCTGTTACGGTGATCTTGATGAAGGCACTCAGGTTGCTTCCGTCCTTTGTCGTAGCCGTAATCTTGACTGTACCAGTGCTGATGGCTTTCAGAATGCCATTCTCGTCTATGGTAGCCACGTCGGTATTCTCACTCTTCCAGGTCACTTCGCTCATGGTGGTGTTCTTAGGAGTGAGTACAGCATTCAGCAGCAGATAGTCGCCCACGGCAACCGTCTTCTTTGATGCACGCACGTCGATGTCGCTTGCCAGGATATTCACATCGCATGGTATGGTGATCTCACTGCTCAGGTTAGAACCATCCAGTGTCACGACTCTTACCACGACATCACCCTTGCCTCCCTTGGCTGTCAGCAATCCGCTCTGGCTGATGGAAGCATATTCGCCTCCGCTGACGATACTCCAGCTTACCTTGTTGAATGTGACGTAAGTAGGCAAAATCGTAGCTACCATGTGGAGCTGTTGTTGGCTGTTGCTCAGCTTGGCGATGCTTTCCACGGTTCCTGCATAGAGGGTTGTTGCCTGTGTGGTAGACATGGCTTCCTCTGACGAGATGACATTTGAGGAAACATCTTCTGATGCCGCCACTCTGCCCATACCCTTGGCTCCTGCCGAGGTGTTGGTCTCAAACTTCACGGCATAGTAGGAAACGCCTGCCGGTGCATCATAGTCGGTAAAGTTCTGCTGGCTGCCCGAAATGGTGGCAATGGCCTTCAGGGTCTTCTCCGACGAGCCTCTCATGATGATGTAGCTCGTCACCTCCAAGCCCTCGTAGGCATTCCACATCAGGTTGTTGCCCTTCTTGTCGGCAGTCTTGTTGATCATGACATGCAGCGGGTTGTGAGCGGCAGAGTAGTCGCTGTGCTGCATCTCGTTCTCTGCGATGAGGCGTATGCGATAACGCTGAGGCTGAACTCGGTTGTCGCTGGTCAGGTCTACATAGGTGGCATTTCCTACAGGCACGATGTCGAGCACCTCAAACTGGTTCAGGCGATTGGTCTCTCGGCTCACTTCCACCTTGCTTACCATGCTTGGCACGTCGGTGCTCCAGTTTACCTGATAGTACTTACCGTTCGACTCCACGCTCTTGATCTCGGCTGCAGGCATGGTCTCGTCTATAACCATAGTCTTGAACTGTTCTGAAAGAGTAAGATCCTTTTCTATCTTGACGTATGGCAGCAGGGATTGTTTGCCCACCTCCTTGAATACGATGGTGGCGATGGTGTCGCCCTTCTCGAAGGTGGCCTTGTAAGCCTCGCTCTCCTTGAAACCGAAGTCATCATACTTTCCTGTCTGGAAGCACTCTGGCACCCTGACAGTCAATGGCGTGTTGAGCATCACTCGCTCTGGCAAGTTGATAGTCAAATCGGGTAAAAGCTTGACGTTCACCATCTTGGTTATCACGTCGTTGCCATCCTTGAAGGTGATAGTCTTCACGCCTGGGGTGTTCCACTTGAGGCTGAAGATGCCTCCGTCGCGGTGTTGTAAGACGGTGCCGCCTTCTCCTGGGTCGATAGTGAAGTCATTGCCTGAGACGTTGGTGCACTTGCCATAATAAGCCAATCCTGTATAATGCTCATTTTCGTCTATCATGATCATCTTCTCAGCATTGTAGGTCACCTCCACTGGCTTGGTCATAGCTGAGTGCTCACCCATGAGGTCAATGGCTTGTACCTGCAACTCGTAGGTCGTTCCGTTCACCAAGGCAGTCTTTGGCACGATGAGCTGTGTTGCCTTGCGATAGTAAACGCCCGAGCAAATAGCAGCCTCGTCGCTCAGTCCGTTCATCGGAGAGAGCACAAAGGCATTCTCGCCAGTCTTGCCTTTTATCTTCAGACTCACGTTATAGCGCATCTGCATCCATGGGGTGTGGTCGTCAGTGGCATCGTCCCATTTCAGCAACAAGCCCTCTGGCACAGAAGTAGCTGTCACATGGGCAGGAACAGAAGGTGCCTCGTTCTTGATGCTCGACTTATAACCGTTAGGATAAGCGCCTGGGGTAAGAGGCTGCCAGTGGTATTCGTCAGTACCTATGTCAAATCCTACATCTGTAATCGTATATTGGAAGTCTTTATCCATGAGCATTAGGTAGCCTTTATTTGTGGCATCTATGAACAAGTCAAGAAAACCATTGTTGTCGAGGTCCACCATATTTATAGTTGGAGAGCCACTGCACATTGGTAGAGGAACAACTATAGTTTGTGTACATGGCCAGTCTTTTATAGGTTTGCCTTTAACAATAACGAGATTGCAAAAGTTTTGTCCTTTGGGTGTATCAAAGAAATACCCATCTACATATCCATCATTGTTGAAATCGGCAAATCCACACATACTGACTTTGTTGTTGCTTTCATAGAAAACTTTACCTTCTTCATCATAACTGTTATTCTCTGCAGGATTCTTAAGATACACTTTTGTATTTCTCCATAAATCAACACTTCCGTCTCTGTTAAAGTCATATATGCCACCCCATTTATCAGATCTTTTAAAGGTATGATCGTCACCTTGATTTGTTATGAGATCACCACCATAACCTCTTTTAACTATTTCGTTGAACCCAATATGTCCATCATTATTAAAGTCTACAGAATTGTACCTATAAGCATTAGGCAGATAATTATCGTCTGAAAAAGAATTTACTTTCTCAAGCCATTCGAAACTATTGTCTTGTTCGCCACTATTCATGAGCATATCATAGTACGACAAGAAATCGAGGTAACCATCATGATTGGCATCTATTGGAAGAGGACTACCAATCCCTTTCAAGTTCCAGGTTTTCCTTATTTGAACATATTTGCCATCTTTATATTCATAGAAACTGTTTTTATTATTATAATTTCGGATTTCTGCATAGCCATCTTGGTTGAGGTCAAAGAAATCTTTACCATAGGGTGAGAAATAAAAAACATCTTCTTGGGGACCTTCGTAAGGCAACAACTTAATGTATTTAGTAGTTGCTTTATACTCCTTCCCATTTGATGTCATGCTTAAATTAATAGCTTGTGTTCCTGCTCTGTTAAATACGGCATTGATAATACTGCCATTCTCGTTTTGCGAGATAATGGTTCCATTGCTAAGTTCCCAATTATATTTGGCTGTAGCAATTGGGTTTTGTACAGTCAAAGTAATTCTGTCCGATGTGCAGAAATGATCTGAAACATTGGTGATGATTGGTGCAGAAAGCTTATGCTCATACACAAGCTCATCACTCCAAGGACCACCAAGTCCACCTGCATCTATTGCTTGGATGGCAATGTAGTATTTACCTTCTGACAAGCAATTAGCATTCAATAGGTATTTGAGATTACGTCCCATATTGCCCACTTCCAAGCTACGTCTTGTTCCGTCTGCATTAGACTTTCCTAAGAAGATGTCACCCTTTCCACTTTCACTTCCAATGCGGAGCTCATAGGTTAAGTCGCATGAAGATGTCTCTGCATCCTTGCCTGGAGCCCACGACACATTCAGTTTGCCAGCATCAGCATAAAGGACAGCTGTAGGCTTTTCCATTTTAGCAGGGCGAGTGTTTTGTTTGCTGTTTGGAATCGTGCCTACAGTCTTATAACCAGAAATCAATTCGGTAAAGCCATCGTTGTTAATATCTCCGATAGCTGTAAAAGTTCCTGTGGAAAGTGCAGATTCTGTTATCGTCCAATTTTTGTTGCATTTGAAGAGTTTGTCATAATAAACAACTTCGTAGAGTCCGTCTCCGTCATAATCACCACAACAGAAAATACTGTTTTCATTACAAGAGAGGTCAATGCTGTAGTCTTTTGACTTAAAGACGCCATTGCCATCATTTCGATAAAACTGGAAAATGAGATAATCGCTGCCAGGAATTAAAAGGAGAATATCTGTATCGCCATCTTTGTCGAAATCGTAAAAGAAGGCATTATTGAACTTTGTGCCACTTAGTAATGTCTTCTTCTCAAGTTGTGTGCTACCAGTCTTGTTCAGGTATAGGTCTATTTGGTTTTTCTTGAATCTCACATAATCTAATAGCCCATTTCCTGTAAGGTCTGCCAAATAGAGACTCCCTGGATTACGACCAATTAAAAGGGTGTTATTACCCAAATTGAAATAAGAATAAGTGCCATCCATAAGGTCTTCAAAACCGTCGCCATTAAAGTCTAATACAGAAGTCCATCTATTGTCAGCTATAGAACGTGCTGATTTTGTGTCAAGGGAATGTTGCTTGGCTTCGCTTGTTTCAATAGCATTTGATTCATCCCAATCTGTCCATCCAGGAAAAGGTTTTGCTTCAACAAACATGCCACCGCCAGGGGTACCAATACTCGTGCCCATGCTGCCGCTTGAATTCGGTGTATAGTTGTCTAAAGTCATGGATCTAATGGTTGTTGTATCTTCTGTAATATACATCTTGCCCTTAACGAATGTTCCATCATTCTGCAAATGATATGTCCTTAAGCTTTTTCCAGGTTGTCCAAAAAAAATATCATCGTGCATCTCTATTAGCTCTTTACGGCCATCACCATCAATATCAGCAAGTTCTAAACAATACCATTTATCATCTAATACAAATTTGGCCGTTTTATAGTCCCAAACTTTAGGTCCTTCAGTAACTAATAACGGGTGTCCATCTTTGTCGAATAACCCCATGCTATAAGTCCCACAGTTAATACTATACAATTTCTTTCCGTCAATGGAATAGATGCCATCAGGAGCAAAGTATTTTAGCGTCCCGTCACCATTAATATCGTAATAAAACTGATGGCAAAGTTTAGACCTGTCATTATCCGCCCAACCCATTCCTTGCCACAGCCCAAGAAGACAGACGAGCATAAGCGTCCTATGCCAGGCACGTGCTTTAAAGTAAAATAATTGTTTCATTTCCTACGAATAATAAAAAAGGCGTGCAACCGTTCGTGGCTTGTTCTATCTCAGGTTACCGCCAAGTGACCTTGCACACCAACAAGCACAGAACGGCTCACGCCAAAGAGGCATGAACCTTCTATCTGCTTGTTCTCGGTGTACGAAAATTGGCGGTATTCGAGATGGGAGAACAAGAGCTAAAAGCTCAATATCTTAATATCTTAATTTTCCTATAGAACGGTGACGCTTCGGTTAGAATTCTTGTTATCTGTATCCCAGAGTGCTTAAAGTGCATGAAATGTATTCTGACATGTACTTTGCAAGATGCGTGGGATAGGGTAGCAAACCCGATGTTGCGTCGTAATTCTTGATGTCTGTTTCTTAATCTAATTTTGGTTTATACTTAGACTTGGCTCCTTGATGAACTCATGGCGCCCGAGCCCCTTATCGTTGCAAATTTATGAAAAATATTCTGTTCTTCCTAATTTTTTCGAAAAAATATGTCTGTTTTTTCTAAAATTGGTAAGAATAGTGGTGCTGTGTTTCCTGCATCAGCAAGAATTCAACGCAGAAAGAGGCTTGGCTTGATGCTCTGCAAAGGAAAGAAGGATGGCAATAGCAATGGTCGTATGAAAGAATTTCTCCCAACGAAGAACGTTTCATGGTACAAAGTTTGGTGATTACGTGGAAAAAATGTAAATTTGCGGCAGTAAACAATGTTTTTTATTACGGAGGAACGTGTATGGATAAAATAAGATATATAAATATGTGTATTGTTGAATTCGGACGAAAGTTCGGAATGCCAGCAAGTATGTCTTTCAATTACTTGAAGGAGCATAAGGCTTTGGCGTTTCTTGATGAATGTTATGCTGCCGAACACACCCTTTCATTGGAAGATGCTTTAGAAGATATACAAACCATTAGCAGAAGATACGGAGGAACCATCTGATGAAACTATGTCACAATGAAATAGAGTTTATTATAAATTGTGATGTAGAAAAGATAGTTTCCCTTCTGCAAGAAGACTATGGTATGACTATCCTCGATGCTTTCGATACCATTTATAATTCCAGAATCTACAAAAAACTCATAGATACAGAAACTGGGTTGTATATTCAAAGTCCTCTCTATATTTACGAATACCTGAAAGAAGAAATAGGTGAGCCAAAAATGGCTCTTACCACCACAACCTAACGAGCGGATGCAGTATATAATATAATGTACGCGTGCGAAAGAGATGATGCAGAATGAGGTGCTTCTCGTTATCCTATGCCCACGGCTTTCACAGATTGACACAGATTTGGTTTTAGACTAAAAAACTCTGTGTATGTCTGTGAAATCTGTGGGTATTTTTTTGTGTGCCGGATGTGAACTGATGGCACTCCCTTGCTTTATTCTTTCTTTGTCCAAATCTTGTGGCTTCCTCTGCCGGTGTAATCAAAGGGAGCATCGGGACCTGTAGTCAATTTCTTAAGTTCCAGCGAGGCTGTGGTGCGGCTTAGGTTGTTGAGTTCGGCGTAATCCTGCAGGGTGAAGAAAACATGTTCTTTGAGCCAATCCATGCCTCGCTGGATACGCTCTTCGAGGGTGTATTTCTTCTTGTAGAGTCGGGTCACACCTCCTGGCTCTCGCTCTAAGTCTATTTTTCGGTTGACGAATTTCACCAGTTTGGAGTCAGACTTGAAGTTCACGTCCTTCACCGTCACCTTGCGATAGAGCATCTTGTCGTCATCGCTCGTTAGCTCCTTTGACTTCTCGTCGTCGAAGTCTAATGACAGCGAGAAGGTGCCGAGGCCATCCAACTTTACGGTGTAGCCCATGGATAGCATCTCGCCCAAGTAGTCTGCGATGTCGGTCAGCACAGCCGTGGTGACGCTTGGTGAAATGGCACGGTTGCGGAAGTGCATCTTTTCGATGAACTCCTTGGTGTTCAACTGGCGGTTGACAACCAACTTGGGATAGACTCTCTTCTTGCCTTTGTTCTGCATGTCGGGCATCTCTTGCAATTTATATATAGCCATAGTATAAAAAGTTTTTAGTTCTCTATGAATTTGTTCTCGAATCATTTTAAAAATCTCCGTTCCGTGATACGGAACCGCCATTCCGTGACACGGAACGGCCATTCCGAAGTTCGGAACGCATATTCCGTGTCACGGAACGGAGATTTTCCTAAGGCAAAGATACAATTTCTATAGTATAACTGCAAGATTTCTGCAATATATCTTGACTTTTCTATAGGAATTTAACGTTTCGTTGCAACATGAGTAGGGTGAGCGCAGATACATATATTGCTGATTTTTAAAAAAGTGTTAATTTTAGAAAGAAATGTGAGTTTTGTGATACATTGTAGGATAAAAGTGTTAATTTTGTATCGTACTTATCATTCTTAAAGCCTTTGTTGGCTGAAATGGGATGGTCGTTTTTGCATTTAGAATGGGAAATTATAACTCTAAGCTAAATGGCTTTTTTATTAACATTTAAAATTAATTGCGTATGAAAAGTATTACGATTTTAAAGAGAGGTTTGTTACAACTTGCTTTGGTGTGGCTATGCTCTTTATCAACATCAGCTCAAGTTCCTTCTACGATGGACTATCAGATTATGGCGACAAATCCCAAGACAGGTCAGG
>OIXW01000512.1_pt1 | contig 11514 bp, 6 predicted proteins | sample 1587951 | NCBI WGS metagenome assembly OIXW01 (sample SAMN03283239) | human gut metagenome | biome: human-associated habitat; material: feces | host: Homo sapiens | place: Peru | collected 2012
GATATGTTCCCGATGCACTACGCACGCCGTAGGTGTGCAATTGGGCCTAGGCGTATAGCCGTTTTCATTGACGTTGTATTTTAGAGGTTGTTAATTGCCCTAAATGAATCGTACATTTAAAAACAATATGTGTATCCTATGAAAACGGCTGTTCGCCTAGGCCCAATTGCACACCTACGGCGTGCGTAGTTTGAGGTTGTTGCATACGGAAACCAGGCATGAGAATGAGGGGGACAAGTCTCCCCTCATTCTCATACCTGGCTACCTTATATCACCCCTAACGGGGTGAGGCTAGCGCGTGAAACTTTATTTGTCTTTTTTAATCATAAATGTCCATCAATGAGCCAAAAAATTTCCATAATCTCTCGCGCTAGCCCAAACCCCGAAAGGGGTTTATTTGTGGAAATTCAAAAATAATAATTCATGAACATTTATGGCTCATTGATGGATATTTATGACTAAAAACAGACATTTGCGCTTCGCAAATAAAATAAATATTTTGGACTCCATAAATGTCCCCAAAAAGTCTATTGATTAACTCGACCAAGTTAATTGATTAACTTTGCCATGTAATACGTAATACTTGTCCATTTATATTGATATACTTTGCCTTTTAATATATATTACTTTGTCGTCCAGCCATAGGCTGGACGATAGGAGCAAACAAGATAATGAAGTATTCTAAACTTTTCTGACGAAGATTTATTGAAGTCTAAACCTCTATGACTTGCCCAAACACGCAATAGAACCCATAGAAAAAACCGTCAATTCCTGTCATTCGCTTTTACCATATTGTATCATGGTGAAACAACGAAGGACACGAATTGACGGTTTTCTATATAAAACAATGATTACTTGTCTTCAACCTTACACTTTGTACCACGCCATACAGCCAAAACAAAGAGAATGAAAATGGCTGCAAGGGCAATGTAGGCAATGGTGTTGGTTGTGGCAATGCTTTGCGGTTCGAAGTTCATAACAATTTGGTGCTTACCAGCAGGAACCTTGAGAGCACGCAATACGTAGTTGACACGACCCAACTCTGCAGGCTTGCCATCGATGGTCACAGTCCAATCGGGATAGTATATTTCAGAGAATACAACCACACCTCCCTTGTCTGAGTTCACTGTGTAGGTGAGTTTGTTGGGTTGATATTCACCAAATGTAACACTACCTGTGCCTAATGCCGAACCATCGAGTGTAGCTTTAAAACGTTCGTCGGCTACAGCAGCATGCTTGGTGTCGAGATTGCGCAATCCTGCCATTTCATCATCGGCATTCTTCACAAACTTAAGCGACTGCACAAACCAAGCGTTGCCATTGGCACCTGGATTTACAATTACCTGATTGGCTTCCTTGCCAAACATAAAGTACTTGGCATTGAGCATGTTCAATACGGGGGTAATGCTGTCGGTGTTCACCTTACTCATGTCGCCATTCGCTGCATTGGCAGCATTCGCAAAGTTCTGAATTTCTTGGGTGAGATGGTGATCGATGAGGTCTTGGTAACGATGCAACTTTGCAGCATGATAACCACCAATGTTGTGATGGTAGTAGGCAGTAGCATTTGATGTTTCGTTAAACGGATTGCCTTGTGCCAAGTTTACTACACGATAGTAGCTGGTGTCTTTCAGTACCAAAGCATCGGCAGGGGTTTTGGCAAAACCTTCTTCGCGTACGCTCTCCTCGGTAAACGAGTCGTTGTTGAGATAACGCTTGTCAATTTGCCACATATCTGCCAAGCAAATCAATGCCAAGAGGCTGCAAGCCATCCAACCTTTCAGTTTGTGTTCGGCATAAGCCCAAAGCACCAAAATGCCCAATATAATAACGAAAGCCGAACGCAAAGCATCGGCACTCAAAATGGCATGACGCATGCTGGTTACAGCTGCCATATAGGTGCCTACCATGTCGGCTGGGAATTGAGTACGACGCATCATGCTGAAGGTTTCCACATCGTTCTGCGACAAGCAGTTGCCAGCCGCTGAAGGGGCTAACCACATCAAAAGGCAAAGACCTAAAGTACACACTGCGGCTATGGGTAAACCAATGCGCATGCGCAAGGGGGCTTCCTTAAAATGGGTGAGTTGGAAAAGACGCTTGTTGATGGAAATTTCATACAAGCAGAGCACAGCAAGCAAGGGGATGGTAAATTCGGCTATTACGAGTGCCGAACTAACCGTACGGAATTTGCTGTACATGGGCATGTGGTCGATGATGAAGTTGGTTAACTCAGGAATGTTTTTACCCCAAGCAAAAATCAAACTTAAGAGGGTGGCTGCTAACAAGCCCCACTTGGCAGGACCACGCACATAGAACAAACCTAATACGAAAAGGAAACATACAAATGCGCCAACGTATACGGGTCCTACGGTCATGGGTTGGTCACCCCAATATTGCAGTAGACCAGGAGGATAGGCTTCTATGCCTGCTTGCTGAAAAGCTTGCTGTGTTTGTCCAGCACACTGATAGAAGTCGTCATAGCCTGGTAAGTCTTCGGCATCTTCGCGGTCAAGAATTGAGGCAGAACCACCTCCCTTGTAGTCGGGAATCAACAAGGTGAGGGTTTCGTCGATGCCATAGCTCCACATAGTGATGTAGTCGCGATCTAATCCGTCGGTAGCTTTAGGCGTGCTCTCGTTGTTGATGGCTGATTTTTTAGTAAGTTCAGCCTTGCCACGCATCGACTCTTTAGCATACTGATAGGTGTGGTAAATGTTGGGCAAGTTTGCTGCAACACCCAATACGCCTGCAAAAATCAAGGTGAGGGTTGCCTGCAACCAATTCTTCATAGTGTGTTTCACAAGGGCATCGACAAAGTATGCCAATACCAAGAACAACATTACAAAGAGGAAGTAGTAGGTCATTTGCAAGTGGTTGCTCACAATTTGGAATGCGGTGAAGATGGCTGCAACGGTGCCACCCCAAAGGTATTTTCCACGATAGCATAGTATTAAACCTGCAATGGTGGGCGGAATGAATGCCAAGGTCATCACCTTCCAGATGTGTCCGGCAGCGATGATGATGAGAAAATAAGAGGAGAATGCCCATATTACTGAACCCAATGCAGCAAGGTGGGGCTTAAAGTTGAAGGCACGGAGCAAGATGTAGAAGCCTAACAGATAAAGGAACAGATAGCTAATGGCGGGAAACCAGCTTCCTGTGCCTAAGGCATAGATTTTGCTCAACGTGCTCACCGTGTTGGTTGCGCTATACGAAGGTGCCATTTGGTAAGTGGGCATACCACTAAACAAGGCATTGGTCCATCGCGTAATTTCACCATCGTGTGTGGCACCATACTGCAACTGTTCTTGTCCTTGTCCCACAGCAGCCACGGCATCGTGTCCACCCAGTACAAGGCCTTCGCTCATGGGCGTGAAGAAATAAGCCATACTCATGACTAAGAACACCACCACAACAATGAGGTCGGGTGTTGCTTTCTTCAAAATTTTGTCGAAGTTCATTGTTTATTTTTGTTGTTTGTGTTTGTATTCGTTTTTGAAAAAAGGAGGTTTTTGGGAAAGGAAGGGGATTCAAAAGGGAGGCATTTCAAAAGAAAGGCGTTTCCCCAAAAAAGCATCTCAAAAGAAAGGCATTCCCAAAAAAATTCCCAAAAGCATTCCCAAAACTTCATTTTAGCTCACCCAAAGCATGACGATGAGTTGCGCAATAATAACGCGTAGGAACATGCCCAAAGGATAAACGGTGGCATAGGCTACCGAGGCCTTGTCGTTTTCGGGAATTGAATCGTTTACATATTCCAAGGCAATGGGGTTTGCCATGGCACCACACAGCATACCCGCAGTGGTTGCATAACTACGACCAAAGCCCACCACGCTCACAATGCTCATGATGATTACAGGTACGAGGGTTATGAGAAGGGCAATGCCAATCCACCACAACGATTGGGGTTGCATAACGGTTTCCACAAAATCGCGTCCAGCGTCCAAACCTAAGCAGGCTAAGTAAGTGGAAAGACCTAAGGAGCGCAACATCAAGTTGGCACTGGTTGTGGTGTAAGCCACCATGTGGAAACGCGGACCGAAGGCACCTATAAGTATACCCATTACAATAGGACCACCTGCAAGACCAAGTCGCACAGGATAGCTCATGCCAGGTACAAACACAGGAATGCTTCCTAACAGCAAACCCATAACGATGCCTATAAAAATGGTCACCATATTGGGTTCGTCAAGGCGTTTCACCACATTGCCAAGTTCGGTTGCCACATGTTTTATGCTTTCGGCTTCGCCCACAACGGTTACACGGTCGCCAATGCGAAGGGTGAGGTTAGGGGTTGCTACAAGCTGAATGCCCGAACGCTGCACACGACTTACGTTCACACCATAACGGTTGCGCAGTTGCAAGTCGCCTAAGTGACGCCCATTGATGTTGGAGCGTGTGATGAGGATGCGTTGCGAAATCAGTTTTGAGTCTAACGCATTCCAGTCTACATCGCTGCGGTTCCAATTGGTTTCATCGCGCTTGCCAAAATAGATGGTAAGGTGTGGCACCATTTTTTCTTTGGTAATAACCAACAGACGGTCATCTTTTTCGAGCACGGTGTGGGCATTGGGCAAAATAACTTTACCATCGCGCCACAAACGCGACACCACAAACGAGCTGTCTTCCATTTCGCTCAATTCGCCCAAGGTATGTCCAAACACGGCAGGGTTGCATACATCGAATGAGGCAATAAAAGCTTCGTCAGCTCGTTCTTCGCCCGTACACTTTTCATGACGCGACAACCAGCCACGCACCATAATCAAGGCTATAATTACGCCTACCATACCAAAGGCATAGGTTACGGCACAACTGAGTGCAGCTCCCGATGCGGGTTGGTTGAGTTGTTTCAGTGTTTGTTGTGCAGCACCCAAAGCGGGTGTGTTGGTTGTGGCTCCGCAGAGCACGCCCAACATGTCTTGCAGGGGTAGCAATCCTGTCCATCCTGCAGCTAAAGCGATGAGGGTACCTAAGGCTACTACACCCAATCCGAGCAGATTAAGTGTTGTACCTCCTTTGCGGAAGGTGCTCATAAATCCAGGTCCTACTTGCAAGCCTAATGTGTAGACAAACAAGATGAGACCAAAACTTTCGGCATAATTCAGCATTTGTGCGTCTACTTGCAATCCAGTAGCACCTGCTAAGATGCCAAAGAAGAATACATAGGTAACGCCCAAGCTAATGCCTTTGATGCGCCATTTGCTCAGTGCCAAACCGAAGGCACTGATAAGGCAGATAATAATGACGGCCTGCACGGCCGACGGTGTAAGCAGTGTATCTGTTAACCAATTCATGGTCAGCTAAAATTAGGTTGAATTGGCAGCAAAGTTAACCTTTATTTCTGAACCGCTAAGCGCGATATGCCTGTAAAGTTTGTGTACAATGAAAAAAAGAGTGATTATTGGGAGTTTAGAGAATGCTTTGCGATTTTTGGGGTAGTCAATAATTAAGTATTAAGTAATAAGTATTAAGTATTACAAACTATTTATGGGGCTTGGGAGGGGAGTCAGAAATGTCCAACAGAATTAAGTATTACAAACTATTTATGCGCTTCGCGCTTGGGGGGGTAGTCAAAAATGTCCATCAATGAGCCACAAATGTTCATGAATTATTATTTTTGAATGTCCATAAATAAACCCCTTTCGGGGTTGGGCTGGCGCGAGAAGCATTGTTTATATGTTTTTGGTCATAAATGTCCATCAATGAGCCATAAATTTTTCCATAAAGCTCTCGCGCCAGCCTCACCCCGAATGGGGTGAGGCTGGCGCGTGAAACATTGATGATTCTATCATAAATTGTGCGAAAAAAAGAAGTGGATTTTGAACACCCTACCGAACGAGGTGAGGCTGACACATGAAATGTTGACTTTCTCATGCACAAAAAAAGTAATAAGCAATACATACGGTTGATGTACTGCTTATTACTTTAAAAACATTGTTAGATAGCACGGTTTGTGCTACGCTCAAAAATTATTCGCCCCAAGGACCTTTTGATTGACCACCCCAAACAGGGTTCTCTTTTTTGTTGGACCATGAAACATCTGTGGTTTCAGTTGCATCACCATATTTGAATGTTCGAGATTCACACAACGGAGTGAGTGGTTCAATAAAGCAGAACTGGTTTGAAGCAGGCTTGATATATGTCTTTTTCATTGTGATATGTGTTCTTAAATGATTATTATTTAACGATAAACTTACGTCCGTTTTGGATGTAGAGTCCACCCTTCACTGTATTCATTACGCGGCGTCCGCTGAGGTCGAAGATAGGAGCATTGTGCAATGCTTGGTTTGCATCAATGGCATCAATGCCACTTACCACGCTATCCTCAAAGTTCAAGCGAAGCGCACCACCATTAGAAACTGTAAAGTAACCACGGTTTGCCTTTACCTCATTAAGAGTTTCTGAGGGAGTAAAGAAACCAACTACATTACTGCTATTCCTACCAAATACACGATAAGTGTTCTTATCTTCATTTGTCAAGTTAAGATTAGTGAGTGTACCCAACATTCTACTATCTGTATTGCTCTCACCAATGTTTACAGTTGCTGTAGCAGCTGCATTGTCGCTAATGAGCAAGAAACCTTTGTTTGCCATTACACCATTAGTAGTTTCAGTGAAGGTAACTTCGTTCGTTTCAGGTTCCTTAGCTACATAAGCCTTGACACCATCATTTACACTGCTAATGCTGAAGGGGAGGTATACAGAGGCGTATGATTTGCCATTTCCTGCATTATTGAGGTCAACTTCGAGTGAGTTTACTTCGTTGATTTGCCATTTAGTACCTCCCTCAGCGTTACTATCCCAATAGTTGATAGGATAAGTATCTTTTTGCTCTGCATTTAATAGATGATTATCCTTATTTCTAATAAGGAAATGGTCACCTTCTACGCTCATGGTAAACACATCTGCTTTATCTGAAGTTGTAAATGCATTCGCAGCAGCAGGAGCCGCAGTCAAAACAGCGACATATTTACCTGGCGTATTCGCATTATTTAATTTAAATCCACCATTGTTGGCGATTTCGAACTTCCAAAGAGAACTTACAAGTTTTTCACCATCTGCAATACTATGCATCTTAGGTACATCAGTACCATTTGTTGCCAACAATTTGTAAGTTGCGCGTTGATTGTTAATGCGATAGTACTTACCATTAAGCACTCCATTTATAGTATTTACAAGTGTATTCCAATCCTCAACAGTTCTAAGGACTTTGCTATTGTAAGTAGTCAGAGCTGCATTAACTAATTCATTTTCACTAACGCCAGGTAATAAATTAATATTGGTAATATGCGTATCTGTAAGAGCTTTAAAATCTTCATCACTCACTTCTGTGCATTGCCAGAAATTAGCACCTGCAAAAGATTGCCATGCAAGCAATGTTGTAGAATTTCCATGAAACCACTTATTTGCATAAAGATCATCTCCCGTACCTATAATAACATTTGCATCAACAGAAGGACTACCATATACATAATATTCCGTAGCATCTGAAATTGAAGTAGTATAACTACCAGTACCTGCTATATACAAACCTGTATCTGCACTCTTAATTTTAAATGTACCTGTTGTTGTTCCATTTTCAAAGACCCAACCAATACCTTTATCTTCTGTAGTATTTAACGGAAGTGATTGATTTGCATCCCAGTTTAGAGGAGCATGGATAAACTTACCATTATAAGTACACTTCATTTTGTAGATAGTACCAATCTTTGGGCCATTAATACTCTTGCGCAAAGTTGTTTTGGCTGCATCCAATTGAACAGCATCCTCATAAGTAATGTTTGTAGAACCGTTACTCAATTTTTCATTTACAAGATTCTCGAAAGTTTTCACAGCACTTTCGGGATAAGTAAAGGCTGTTGTTCCTACATTATTACGCGCATTAGTAGCAAGTGTTTGGTAAGAACTTAAAGAATAACGATCGTACCAATAAGTACTTGCATTATAGAGTTTAACTCGCGATCCACCATCACCTAAACCTTCAGAACTATTCCAATAGGCTAAATAACTGTTACGATCGTTAAGGTAACGATCAGTACCCTTCAAACAAACATAATAGCACTTTTCTGTGTCGGTAGACTTTGTTTTAAAATCAAAAATGATACCAAACTTCTCCAATTCTGTAGAGTTTGCAGTAGTAGCATCATACATTTTAGCACGCGATTTACCATAAGTTTTTAAGTTAGGGTCAGTTTCTGGACCAGTAAGATTTTGGAGGCCTAAAACTTTTTTTGTACCAGCAGCTTTATTGTAGAAGGTGTAACCATTAGTTGCATCTCCTACAACACACCACCATGCAACATCCGTACTGATGTCAGCAACATTTGTACTTGACACCTTAAAATTGCCAGCGTCATCCGTGACAGTTGTTGTGATGAATTTGCCATTTAACGTCATGATAAACCAATGGGTATTAGCATCAAACGTATCACCTGGTTTTGGTGAAGTTTGTAACGCCACTGGAGATTGCGCATTAGCCACACCTATAGAAAAGAATGCAGCCATCAGCACACAAAAAAGAGTAAATACTTTTCTCATTTTGTTTTGTTTTTTAATGTGTTTGTTTTTTCAGTTTTTCTTGAGGTAAGGGTAAGCCAAATGCATTGACACACAAGCATATTACCAGCTGCAAAAGTACTCAATTTTTGCAAAATAAAATCGGGGGGGGTAATAATAAATGTTAAGATTGTAATTTATTTGACATTTTCATGACAAAAGAGCAAAAAATAAGTTTGAACCATTCTTTTATCTGTTCAAAGAAATTGTATTTTAAACTTCTCTTTGCAACCTATACTCTGACAAATAGCATAGAATAGCTAATCTTTGGTTTGTACCCCTTAAATAAATTCGACCAACTACAAAGTTTGTTTATTTCATCTCAATTACAACTTCGCTTTTTTCTCCTTATGAAATTCAAAACCTCAATGTTTACTAACACTCTCTTCATAAAACAGGTAAGATATATAGACAAAGCATTTAGACTATTATCCTCTATATAATAGCCTAAAAGAACAACTCATAGTTAGCAAAACACACAAATCCCGCACCAACCAAATGCTGATGCGGGATGTTTTTGCTTTCCGAAGAGAGAACTTGGATTACTTACGCAAACCGAGCTTCTTAACGATAGCACGATAACGCTCGATGTCCTTGCGCTTGAGGTAGTTGAGGAGCGCACGGCGCTTACCTACCATCTTAACGAGTGAGCGTTCAGTCGTATGATCTTTACGGTTCTGCTTCATGTGCTCCGTCAAGTGGGCAATACGGTAAGAAAACAAGGCTACCTGGCTTTCTGCTGAACCAGTATCCGAATTAGACTGTCCGTACGTGCCAAAGATCTCTTTCTTCTTTTCAGAATCTAAGTACATTGTGTATGAATTAAAAATATAAATGAGTAAAATGCCTCGGGCGCATTAAAAAATTACCCAAAGCGTTTGCAAAGTTACAAACTTCATTATAAACCGCAAATTTATAATCCAAAAAATTTTGCTAAATAGCTGATTTTGCGGCATTTATGGTCATAAATGCACTTGTTTACACAAAATTCACACCTTTTTGAGCCTATGGATGTGCATAAAAGCGTATATTTGGAAGCAATTTTTTGGACTCCTATAAATAGAATCTATCATGGGAAAGAATATCACAATACGTTGTAAAAATACGGGACGCTCGCACAAGGTGCCTATTGGCTTTACGTTGGAGGAGGTTTACGAAATGCTCGACCTCAACATGCCCTATGGTGCTACAAGTGCTAAGGTGAATAATAAGGTGGAAGGACTGCACTTTATGTTCTTCAACGATAAAGATGTGGAGTTTTTGGACATTACTTCACAATCGGGATTGCGCACTTACACACGCTCACTCTTTTTTATGCTCTATAAGGCTGTGCGCGACCTCTATGGCGAAACTGCCCGACTGCGCATTGACACACCTGTGTCGAATGGTTATTATTGTAAACTCAACACGGGGTTAGGCGAGGTTACACCTAAGGTTGTGGAGGACTTGAAGGCGCGGATGCAACAAATAGTGAAGGAAAAAATGCCCTTCCACCGCATTACTTGTCCTACGGAAGAGGCGGTAGCTCTTTTCAGACAAAATGGTTTGGAAAGTAAAGCGAAGTTGTTGGAGGGTTTGGGACGCCTTTATACTACGTATTATACTTTAGACAATACGGTGGACTATTTTTATGGTTCGCTACTGATCAATACGTCGCAGATTTATCTTTTCGACCTTATTTCCTATGGCGATGGATTGTTGCTGCGTATTCCCGACCCTGAAAATCCCAGTCATCTGCGTCCGTTGACGGATCAGCCTAAAATGTTTGAGGTGTTCCGCGAACAGCATCATTGGAACGAGATATTGGGTGTGACTACGGTGGGCGAGTTTAACAAGGCTTGCGAAAACGGACATACTAACGACCTTATTAACTTGAGCGAGGCTTTGCAAGAGAAAAAAATTTCGCGTTTGGCAGACCGCATTGCAGAAAATCCTAAACTAAAGGTTATTTTAATTGCAGGTCCTTCGTCGAGCGGAAAAACTACGTTTAGCAAACGCTTGAGTGTGCAACTCATGGCTTGTGGACTGAAACCTGTGCCTATTTCAACTGACGATTATTTTGTGGATCGTGTGAATACACCACGCGATGCTGAGGGTAAATATGATTTTGAACATATCGATGCCATGAACATTCCCTTGCTGACTTCACAAATCAATGCACTGATTCAGGGTGAGGTGGTTGAAACACCACGCTACGACTTTGTTACGGGGAAGAGTGTGCCGAGTGGTAATAAGTATCAGTTGGGAGAACGCGACATTTTGGTGCTCGAAGGTATTCATGCGCTTAACCCTCGACTCACTGAAGGTGTTCCTGCACAGCATAAGTTTAAGATTTATGCCTCAGCATTGACAACTATTATGCTCGACGACCATAATTATATTCCTACTACCGATAACCGACTGTTGCGTCGCATTGTACGCGACTTTAAATATCGCGGACGTTCGGCACAAGAAACGATTGAGCAATGGCCCTCGGTGCGTCGTGGCGAGGAACGATGGATTTTCCCTTTCCAAGAGGAAGCTGACGAGATGGTTAACACGGCGCTACTTTTTGAACTGGCTGCCTTGCGCGAACAGGCTTTACCCTTGCTTGAACAGGTTCCCGAATCTGCTGCTGAATATTCTGAAGCATACCGCTTGCGCAAATTCTTGTCGTATCTCAAACCTATCTCTACACATGGTCTGCCTCCCACTTCACTACTCAGAGAGTTTTTGGGAGGAAGCACATTTAAGTATTAAGTAAGTTTTTAAGTATTAAGTATTAAGTATTACATACTAATGGATATCTAAAAGTTTTTTAGTCATAAATGTCCATCAATGAGCCATAAATGTTCATGAATTTATTTTTTTTGAATTTCCATAAATAACCCCTTTCGGGGTTGGGCTAGCGCGTGAAAACCTCAATAGAATGTAATACTTAATACTTAACACTTAATACTTAATCTATATTTGTGT
>OIXW01000514.1_pt1 | contig 11497 bp, 13 predicted proteins | sample 1587951 | NCBI WGS metagenome assembly OIXW01 (sample SAMN03283239) | human gut metagenome | biome: human-associated habitat; material: feces | host: Homo sapiens | place: Peru | collected 2012
TGTTTAGTACGGTCGAGGTGCTATCTTTATATAATAAGGTGTAAACCGTTTTTTTTACTGTAATCTCCTGATTCTTCTCCTGTAACTACTCAGCACCCCTATAGAAGTAACTACTCATGCTCTGGGGGGCTGAGAAGTTACCACTCATCTCTCAAATGTTAAAAAACGGTCGCAAATCAAAGATTTACAGTGCTTTCTTCTTTTGTCTCGGTAAGTTTCGTTATCTTTGTGGTCAAAATATGACAGTTCTTACCAAAGAATGTCTATTGGTATTCATCTAACCTCTGAACAATATCATTGGAAGATAACACCACACAGCCAATAACGGCTGATGCTTCATTGTATAATGGGCAGCCTATAGACATAGTCTTGAATGTCTTCCTTTTCTGATAATGTCAGAGAAAAGAGGATTTTTGTGATGTAAATATATCTAAAATAAAACAATTATGCAGATGATTATTACAAGAAAAGATGCAGAAGCAAAACTGAAGAAAATATTTAACATAGAGCATTTCTATGATGAACAGTGGAAGGCAGTCGAGCGAATTCTTCGAGGAGAACGAATCCTAATGATAGAACGTACAGGATTCGGTAAATCTTTGTGTTACCAGTTCCCTGCCACAGTATTTGATGGGGTTACGGTTATATTTTCTCCTCTGATAGCTCTAATGCGTGACCAAGTCAGAGGATTGGTGAAAAAAGGCATTCCAGCAGCTTATATTAATTCTGAACAGTCACATGAGGAAAATCAAGAAACTATTCGACGGGCTAAAAACAATGAAATAAAGATATTATATATAGCCCCTGAAAGGCAGGAGAATGATGAATGGATAGAAGCAACTCGCCACATAAAACTTTCAATGATTGTAATTGATGAGGCACACACTATTTCTGTTTGGGGACATGATTTTAGACCATCGTTCCGTAGGATTATTAACCTGGTACAGGTTCTTCCGAAGAATTTGCCGGTCCTTGCTACTACTGCTACCGCAACTGAAAGGGTTCAACATGACATTGAACAGCAGATAGGAGGGCAATTGACAACAATAAGAGGAAGCCTTGTGCGACCGAACTTTGCACTGCAAGTAATAAAAGTGCTGTCTGAAGATGAAAAAATGATATGGCTGGCTCAGAACATTGACAAATTAGATGGTACAGGTTTGATATATACAGGTACACGTGTAGATACTGAAAATTATGCAAAATGGCTTCAATTCATCGGAGTCAAAGCTATAGATTATAATGCAGGTCTTGATGCAGATACAAGAAAGTCCATAGAAAGTGGTCTAATGCATAACAAATGGAAGTGTGTGGTATCAACCAATGCTTTAGGTATGGGAATAGATAAACCTGACATTCGTTTTATCATACATACTCAAATACCAATATCACCTATTCACTACTATCAAGAGATAGGGCGTGCTGGACGTGACGGAAAACCTACACGTATAATATTGTTTTACAATGAAAGTAAAGATAATAGAAGAAATGTGCCTACAGACATGATTCTTCCTAATTCATTCATAGATGGTGCTCGTCCGTCAATAAAAAAATATCAAAAGGTCATAGAATTATTAAAAGAAGAACCACTGTCTGAGAAAGAAATCTTAAAAATGGCTAATCTCAAGCAAACTCAAGCAAAAGTGATTAAGGCAGATTTGATAGAACAAGGAATCATCAAGGAGGTTGTCTATGGCAAAACAAAGAAATATGAATACCAATATAATGCCCCAGTTCTAAATACGGAATACTTTGAGGAGCAAAGAGAAGCAAAGCTGAAGGAACTTCGTTCTATGGAACAGTATATATACACTGATATGCCAAGAATGAAATACCTATGCAAATTTCTGGATAGTAACGAGCAAATGGATTATAAAAATTGCGACAATACAAATTTAGAGAAAATTCACGTAGTTATGTCACCAGAGCTAACGAAGAAACTTGAGGATTTTAGAAATACATTTTTCCCAATTTTGGAACTTGCTTCGTGGACTACGAAAAAATGCGGTTTTAGGGTCTGTATTACTTCTCCTTACGAGATATTGATAGAGAAAACGATAAAGGACACAAATAATGGGATTATAAAACGATATGTGAATGAATATAAAAATAGTATTAGAACATCTGATTATACCAGTGAAGAAGTAGAAATAATAAAAGAGCATCTAAGAAAAGCATCACATATGGTGAATGGTTATGCAGCATCTTATTATGGAACTTCTAATATAGGAGCAGCTATACATCGAAGTAAATATGAAAATGGAGGAGATTTTCCTGATTTCCTATTAAATAAGACTTTGTCTATGTTTGGAAAGAAATTCAGAGATATTAAATTCGATTTAGTGTTATACTTGCCCCCAACAAAATCTGGAGATCTTGTAAAAAACTTTGCAATGAAGTTTGCACGTGTAATAAATGTGCCTATAAGTCATGCTCTGAAAAAGGTGCGTGTAACACAAGAACAGAAAATGTTTGAAAATTCATATAGCAAACATGAAAATGTATTGGGTGCATTTGACATAGAAGATGATATAGTCAAAGGTAAAATAATACTTTTGATAGATGATATATACGATAGTGGCGCAACATTAAAAGAAGTAGGAAGTATATTAACACAAAAAGGAGCAAAATATATTGTTCCTATTGTTATTGCAAAAACTGTAGGAGGTACATTATGAACAAACAAGAATTGACATATTGGATAACGCTTGCATTGATTCCTAAGATGTGGACAAAGCGTAAAAATGAGATATATGTAAACTGTTTTCAACACGTTCCACAAATATCTATAATAGATTTGTTTGAAGATTCTTCAAATTGGGACATTGTTGGACTGAATGAAACTGAGAAAATTCAGTTTGAAGAAGCGAGGCTTCAATTGGCAAATAATTCCTTCCTTGTGGAAGACCTGATGTCTCAAGGGTATGACATATTGCCAGTAACTCACGAGGAGTATCCTAAACTGCTGAAAAAAAATCTAAAGTTTAATGCTCCTACAGTCATTTATACAAAGGGAAACAAATTGTTGTTGAAGGAAGAGACTATTGCTATTGTAGGCTCACGAAGTGCCAGTGAAAAATCTTTAGCTTTCACAGAAAATATAGCAAGGAAAGCCGTGGATGAGGACAAGGTTGTTGTTAGCGGTTTTGCAAAAGGAGTGGATCGTCAAGCTTTAGAATCAGCAGTTAATGCTAATGGAAAGAGTATTATCGTACTTCCACAGGGTATCATGACTTTTAACTCTGGGTTCAAACAATATCTAAAATATATTATTCAAGGACGCATACTGGTAATGAGCACTTTTGCCCCTAAGGCACCTTGGTCGGTAGAATTTGCCATGGCACGTAATCCTATTATATATGGTATGGCATCAGAGATTTTTGTAGCTCAAAGTGATGATAAAGGAGGTACTTGGGCTGGTGTGCTTGATGGTCTAAGAAAGAACCGTCCCATCTATGTCAGATATCCCGACGGCAAAGAGAAAAATGCGAATCGGCTCATTATTCAAAGGGGAGCATCTGCTGTGGATATATTTGGCAAGGTTTTAACCCTTAGCCATAATGATCAAAAAACTCCTGAACAGTTAGAAAAAGACGCACTGGATTCAAATATAATTTCTGTACTAAAAAATGTAGAAATGATTTCCGCAAAAGAAATAATCAGCAGATTACACATAGATTGGAGAGATAACAAAATGAAACGCTATCTTGAGAAAATGTCTCAAGTGGAAAAAAAGAAGATAAAAAATAGAATTTATTACAAATTGAAAGGTAATATGCAACGAGAACTGTTTTGATGGCTCTTAATAGACTTTTTCATGAATATCATATAGAGCAAGGACATTATGCTGGAACACGAACTACAACAATATCTCCTTCGTGAATATCCGCAGGAGAATGCACGATGTGAACGAAAAGGGTTTAAGAAGTTGAAGAACTCTTTCTTCGGTGACGAGAAAGTCGATGTCATCTCGTATGTGTCTGCCATTGCCAATATGGAGGGTGGACACTTGGTGATTGGTGTAAAGGACAAAACACTTGAAATAGTTGGGACGGACATTTCAAGGCTTACATTCAATGGACAGCCTGCCAATATGCAGTCGGCTACGTTCAAACTTACAGAACAATGCACTTATCTGTCGTCAGAAGGGCTGTCCTTAGAATAATTCGTTACGGATGACACTCATAAAACGGTGTGGGTTATCCATATTCCGAAGCAGCTGTCACGCCGCCCCGTCTTGGTCCATAAGAAGGCATACCAACGGATTGAGGATTCTTTGGTTGACTTGACGCAAGAAAAAATTATCTCTTTACGTGAATCAAGCAAGCTGCCAGCCTACACAAAAGATGGTCGGTATATGGTAGACATCAAGGAACTATATGGTGAATCTCTCGCCGCTTCCATCATCGCCGCTAGGGATTACGGCATCATCACCACCGAGTATAAACGTGCATGGTATGCCCAGCATATAGAGCCTAATCCACGAGAACTCGGTAATGGCCACTATGTATTTCCAGAAACATTGGGAAGGGAGAAGAGAGTCAACTCAATCATCAAAAGTATGGAGGAATAAAATATGCAGAATGAAAGTCAAAATATAGAATATAAGGAATCATGGGGACGTGGTTTCAAGAAGATTGCCGAGGAGTTTGAACGTGCTAGCTTGCCATTGTCAACGATAGAAGAAAATGGAGGTGGCGTGATGGCGATTGGTCAGCGTAAGACGATAGACGAAGTTATCGCAGAGCGTGGCGGGGATGTCGGTGTAAATGTCGGTAATATGTCGGAGATTAAACTGTCTGATAGACAGCAAATTATTGTTTCAATAATAAGGTCTAATCCAACAGTTTCTGCGAAACAAATGTCGGAGACTTTGTCGGTGACTTCGAGAACGATAGAAAGAGATTTGGCGGTAATGCAAAAAGCGGGAATAATTAGACATGAAGGAAGAGTGAATGCCGGTGTTTGGGTGATACTTGAACAAGGAAATACTAATTCTTAATAGTGTTAGATATGAAGCAGAATAATAATGAACAAATCGTCTTCGATATGTTCGAAGAGGTTGCAACCGAAAGCATCGCTGAGGCTCGGAATGCATACACCTATGAAGAAATTGATGGGTGCTATCAGGAGGCGAAAGAGATTGCAAGCGTTGTAAAAGATAAACTTGAATATTTTAAGAATAGTGTAGATTGAATTAATTAGCTAATAGTTTCAGATAGGTTTAAAGGTCTTTTAAAGTAATGACTCAGCACCCATAGATAAAACATTAGTATAATAATTCTTAAAGAAATAACAACGTATAAGTTTTTTTATTAACTTTGTGTACATAAAACAAATATTTGAGTCCACTTGAAAAAGTGTTCTCGTTAAAAGTTTAACATACATTCGTTCTTTGACATTTTGTTATCTGGAGATTTTTTTGTACCTTTGAAGTCTCAAACAATAATTCAAGTTATGTTCAAGAAGAGTCCAAAGACAAAGCAATTCGATATGTTCAGTTCTCCTTCAGGACTGTTATGTGAGCGTGAGGGACGTCTATACGACGACCCGTCAGCTTGGCACAACACGTTCTACAGAGACGTGACCTCTAAAATAGACGAGGAGATATTCAAACCACTCTATACAACAGAGAAGGACGACAACCGTGTTGGCCGCCCAAATGTTCCTATACGCATCCTCGTAGCTATGATTATATTAAAGGAAGGGGGCGGTTGCAGTGATGAACAGCAATATGAGCATCGTCGCTTCAATTTGCACTATCGCCGTGTGCTCGGCATGGTGAGTCTTGACGAGCAATGCCCAACCATCGATTCCTACTATGGCTTTCGTCGTAAACTTTGTAAGCATGAAGAAATGTTCAAGGAGAACCTTTTCGACAAGTGCTTCAAGCAAATAACGAAGCAGCAAGCCAAGGAATATCGAATCTCAGGCAAGTCCATACGTATGGACAGCAAACTCATTTCCAGCAATATCGCCTGGTATTCTCGCTATGAGATAATACAAAAGAGCTTTGTCTCAGCTGTCACGAAAGAAGAGTTGGAACGTATCTCCGACCAATTGATTCGTCAACAAGCCTTGGCATTCTTCGTTGAGGATGCTGCCAAGACAGTGTATCGTACTGATAGTGAGACGATGGGTAAGCGTCTTTTGACCTTGGACATAGTCATAGACTATATTCTCACCCATTCCGTTTCTGGGGACAAATCCCTTTTGGAACGGGTGTTCTCTGAGCAATACGAGAAGTCAGACGATGGTGTTGTTTCTGTGCGTGACAAGAGAAAAATCTCAGCCAAAATGTACAGAATCCCAACGATCCCGATGCAGAGTATCGTGGCAAGAACAAGCAGAGAGTAAAGGGATTCGTTACCAACATCACAGAGACTGTACCAGAGAATGGCAAACCAAGTCTGATAACAGCCGTAAAGGTGAAGGGAGCCACTGCTGCCGATAATGATTTCTTCGAAGAAGCCGTAAAGGAAATCGAGAAGGTGACAGGCAACGATGTGGAAAACGCCTATGTTGATGGTGCTTACCAAAGCGAGACGAATCGAGAATTTGCCAAGGACAAAATCAATATCATCTCAGGTAGTCTGCAGGGAAAGCCTTTACGTTTTGACCTGAACCTAAAGGCTGACCAGACTCTTGAAGTCAAGGACAAGATCACAGGAGAGATCAAGACTGCAATCCCAGTAAAACCGGATGAATGGAAGATTGTCCTTGAGAACGCCGATGGCAAGAAGTCATATAGGTATTTCAAGAAGGAGCATGTGGACAAGGCTGAGGTCAGACGCCAAGTTGAGTCCATACCGTTTGAAGAACGGAAAAAACGCAACAACGTAGAAGCAGCCATGTTCTAGTATGGCTTCCATACAAGAAACAACAAGACCAGATACCGCTCACTTTTTAAGCACAGCTTGCAGGCAATTGCAAGATGCGCTTGGATGAACATGTGCCGTCTTTTCTGGTTTGACAACAAATTAAGTCTCCAAATTGCAAAATAAGTAGTTCAAAGAGCGAAAAGCCCCGTTTTGAGGCATTTTTAAGGCTATAGTTGCGTGCTAAAGTTGTTTAACCAACTAATGAACACGAGCTATACGTCAGAGTTAGTTAACGCCAAGGGCAGAATATAACTGCTCAAGGCTATTGTTTAATTTAAATAGAACCCACATCTTCAAGTGGACTCATTCATTTAAACGGTGATAAGTTTTTAGGACCAAGATAAAAAAAGAAACAATGAAAAGAATATTATTATTTTACATTATGGCTATAACGGCTATAAGTATGTCTGCGCAAAATGACGTGACAACATTTTTGGGTATACCAGTAGATGGTTTTAAATCTGAGATGAAACAAAAACTGGTAAGTAAAGGTTTTGTGCCAAAGAAAGTAGGTACAAATGAGTTCTTGGAAGGAGAATTCAATGGAACAGATGTTCATGTTTACATAGCAACAAACAACAATAAAGTGTATAGAATCATGCTGTGTGATGCAAACACTCAAAATGAGGCGAATATAAAGATTCGTTTCAATAAGCTTGTGAGCCAATTTGAAAATAACAAACGGTACACTTCGCTTGATAAATACACTTTGTCTGATGAGGAAAACATTTCGTATGAAATGACTGTTAACAAAAAGAACTATGATGCTTTGTTTTATCAAGTTCCCAATATGGAGAAAGCCGACACTTTGGCTTTACAAGAGAAAGTACGTAATGAGTTGTTAAGCAAATACTCAGAGGCTGAATTAAAAAATCCGTCAGAAGAAATAACGAAGGAAATTCAAAATGCAGCAATAAAAATAGGCATGGAAATGATGTTTATGAAACCTGTATGGTTTAGAATTTGTGAAAGTTATGGAGAATACTACATAACAATGTTCTATGACAATGAATACAATCATGCTAACGGTGAGGATTTATGATAATTTGCAATTTATGAAAAAAATATTATTCACATTTATGATATCTGTGCTGGCACTTAATATGTCTGCACAGATTCAACGCACTTTCCTTGGCAACGTCTTAGCAGTATCTACTTATGAGGAAGTAAGAACTAACATGAGAAATAAAGGATATAGAATTTCAGATCTTATCAATAAAGACTGTGCCGTATATTCTGATGTTAAATTTGCTGGATATAATTGTGAAGAAGCCTATTTCAATTTCATTGATAATAAGTTTTCCATGGTAACTTTTATTTTTGAAGAGACCTCTATTAAAGACACCGATACATTTAATTCATTGAAAGAGAAACTTATAAGTAAATATCCATATTTCAACCACGAAGAAAAAGAAGATGTTGTCTTATTTTATGACAATTCTACTTTTCTTTCTCTACGCAATGAAATCTCTGATAGTACAGCAAAATATGTTTTATCCATTAGTTACTGGGATTTTAATCTTACTAAGGAAAAACTTGTAAATGATATGAATAAACGAAATTCTAGCGATGAACTTTAAAACTTGATTATAGAAAAGAATTTTCATCAGATTTAATATGATAGGAATAGATATAAATCCGCAGTCGCCATTCACCGACCTTCAGACAGAGGGAAAATCTCATAGCCAGTGACGGCAGCTTTATCCATTTAAATATGAGTCCATTGGAATTAGTGGGTTTTATTTGAATTAAACAAGTGTCTTAGTCGGGCACTATTCCGACCTTGACGATAACTAACACGGACTAACAGTCTGCCACAAAAGTTGTCAAACCAACATAGAAAGGCGTCTGTAGTCTTTAAAATGCCTCAAAATGGGGCTATTCGCTCTTTGAATTATCGTGTACGATTCAAAGGTTCATGTACCGTCTCCTCCGGTCACTGCATTCGACTCCTTCTGCCACTGCATTCGACTCCTTCAGCTATCGCATTCGACTCCTCCAGCCACTGCATTCGACTCCTTCGGTCACCGCATTCGACTCTTTCTGCTAACTCAGCCGTCTCCTTCACCTAATGCAGTCGACTCATTCAGCTAACTCAGTCGTCTCCTTCAGCCACCGTAGCCGTATGTGTCAATTCAATGAAGTAGATGAACTCGTGAAATGAAGTGGATGAACTCGCGAAATGAAGTACATGAAGTCGTTAAATGAAGTGGATGAACTCGCATAATGAAGTTCATGATTTATTCTACCTTTCAACTCTCCAAGCTTCTTTTATCCTCGGAGAAGTTTACTCTTACTTTTCCCAATTCTTCTTCTATCATCAGTAACGTTTTTAGCGAAATCGGGCTATTTTTCTTTATTTAACTCCGAAATAGAGTGGAATATCAGAGAAAATCTTTAAATTTGCATTTCAATACAATATTTTGTAAAGAATGGAAGATAGAGAACTATTACAGAAAAGTGCTCCAGAGTTCGAACGCCTCGCCTTTACGGTGTTGGCTATCGAGGCTTCGGCACAAAAAATGGGTATATCGCCGTCTGAAATGAGAAAGCGATTGGATAAGGTGGGGCTAATCAAGAGTCTCATTCAAGATTGCTATGACACTCTACATACCGAGAGCCGGGAAGCTGTAGCAAATGATGTGGTCGAAGCTCTTAAAAATTGGGAAAGAAAAGAATAATGGAAAAGCAATTCAAATCATATGAAAGGATATAATTATGTTGGATTTCTTATTATGGAATAAAATCGCTCGTATCATAAAGCAGTTAGCCGATACGTTACATATATCAACCGACAGAGCATTACAGATATTCTATGACTCTGATGTTTGCCGTATGCTGCATGACAAAGAACTTGGCTTGCATCTGATGAGTGATACATATATTGTAAATGACTTGATAGAAGAGCTAAGGAATAAGCAATAGCGTAACAATGGAAGCAAATAATAATAAGATAACTTGCCCGAAATGCAACTCGCAGAATGTGCAATCTGAAGGGATGATTCATCTCTGTATGGATTGCGGATATAAATGGGAGGATGAAGTGCAGACGGATTTGGGCGAAATGATTATTTACCAATCTGATGAAGGTGTAAGACTTGACGTGAGATTGGAGAATAAAACCGTGTGGTTGAATATTGAGCAAATTGCACAATTATTCAATAAAGGTCGTGCTACGATTAGTGAGCATATTTCCAATATTTTCAAAGAAGGAGAATTGGATGAAAAAGTGGTTTGTCGGAAATTCCGACAGACCACTCAACATGGTGCTTTAGAGGGGAAAACGCAGAGTAAAGAGGTAAAATACTACAATCTTGATGTTATTATCTCTGTGGGATATCGTGTAAAATCTATTCAGGGTACACGCTTCCGCCAGTGGGCTACAGAGCGACTCCATGAATATATTGTGAAGGGATTTACAATGGATGATGAGCGACTCAAGAAAATGGGTGGCGGCAGTTACTGGAAAGAACTGCTAGACCGCATTCGTGATATTCGCTCTTCAGAGAAAGTACTTTATCGTCAGGTTCTCGATATCTATGCTACAAGTGTTGACTATGATCCACGGACTGATGCCTCGAAGCTATTCTTCAAGATAGTGCAGAACAAATTGCATTATGCAGCCCATGGACATACTGCTGCTGAGGTCATCTATGAACGAGCTGATGCCGAACAGCCATTTATGGGTTTGAAAACTTTTGAAGGGGAATTACCTGCCATCAAGGATATAAAGATAGCCAAAAATTATCTGGATGAAAACGAACTGAAGATTCTCAACAATCTTGTTTCCGGATATTTCGATTTTGCAGAAATCATGGCTCTGGAACATCGTCCTGTCTATATGATGGACTACGTGAAACAGCTCGATACCATCCTGCAATCTACAGGACGTCCATTGCTGAAAGGTTCTGGTAGCATCAGCCATCAGGAGGCTATGGATAAGGCTTTGGCAGAATATAGAAAGTATCAGGTTAAAACCTTGACCCAAGTAGAGGAAGATTATCTGGATTCTATCAATGCTTTGGGTAAGATTGCAAAAAGAAAGAGAAGACAGAATGGGGAACAATAGTGGTGATGAAGTATGATTCTTATACGAAAATGTTTTGCTGTTTTTATTACCATATTTACCACGCTTTGTGTAACTATCTGATTATAAGTGAATAATGCGTGGCAGTAAGCGGTGTTTCTGTTGCCACCTAATGCCACGCATTGCCACGCCTTTTTTATGAGAAAATGAGAGGGAAAGGGAATGGGCTATTTTCTAACTACCAGATACTCAGTGCCGAACCTCGTTTTCTTGCTCTGCAAACCTTCGATATTCTGGAGTTCTCTGCCCAATTTCTGTATGCTCGAAACCTGGAGGGAAGAGCCGAATTTCTGCTTTAAAATGTCGAAAATGGCGGCTGTTGTGAGATATTCTCCCTCTTTCAGGTCGTTTGTAGGCTCGAAAACCTCCAAAAAACATTGCTTGATAGGCGAAATCTGCTCAAACTGCTTGTTGCTCTGCATGATGATGGCGGTTTCCTTGGCATCGAAATAGGATTTTTCACCATGCTCCAGGGCTTGCATCGCCTGCGCATAAAGCTGCTCATAGTTCAGTCTGCCACTCACATCTA
>OIXW01000515.1_pt1 | contig 11495 bp, 7 predicted proteins | sample 1587951 | NCBI WGS metagenome assembly OIXW01 (sample SAMN03283239) | human gut metagenome | biome: human-associated habitat; material: feces | host: Homo sapiens | place: Peru | collected 2012
AGTTCAAAGTTCAAATCTGAAAGTTCAAAGTAAATACGATGACGAAGAAAATGAAGATAATTTTGGGCTTGGTGGTGGCTGCCGGAGTGGTGGCTGGTACCATCAGCTATAAGAATGCGAACAGTTCGAGTTCGCCAGATGTGCAGGAGGTTGAGGAAGCCGAGAAGCTGAATCCCGTAGGTCCTGCCTTCAATGCCGATTCGGCGCTGGCTTATTGTCAGGTGCAATGCGATTTCGGTCCTCGTGTGATGAACAGCGAGGCGCACGATAAGTGTGGCGAATGGATTGTAAGTAAATTCAAGCAGTTTGGCTGTGAGGTGGAGACCCAGAAGGCCGACCTGAAGGGCTATGATGGCACGATATTGAAGAATACCAATATCATCGCCCACTATAATCCGAAGGCGCAGACCCGCATTCTGTTCTGTGCCCATTGGGACAGTCGTCCTTGGGCTGATAACGACCCCGACAGTACCAATTGGCGCAAGCCTGTGCTGGCTGCCAACGATGGTGCCAGCGGTGTGGCCGTGATGCTTGAACTGGCCCGCCAGTTGCAGGCAGACAAGAAGTTGAATCCTAATATCGGTGTTGATTTCGTATGTTTCGATACGGAAGACTGGGGTACGCCTCAGTGGGCTGATGTGCAGGACGATGGCGACACTTGGGCGCTGGGTGCGCAGTATTGGAGTGAGAACAAGCCGGATAGCTACAATCCTCGTTACGGCATCCTTCTCGATATGGTAGGCGGTCAGGGTGCCAAGTTCTACCGCGAGGGCATGTCGATGCAGTATGCCGGTGGCATTGTGAAGAAGGTTTGGGCAGCAGCCCGCCAGGCTGGTTACGGCAGTTATTTCCCTAAGAGTGATGGTGGAATGATTACCGACGACCATATCCCTGTGAACCAGAAGGCTAAGATTCCAACCATCGATGTGATAGCGTATTACCCAGATTGCCAGCAGAGCAGTTTCGGTCCTACCTGGCATACGGTAATCGATGACATGGCTCATCTGGATAAGAACGTATTGAAGGCAGTGGGTCAGACTATGATCCAGGTGCTTTACACCGAGGAATAAAAAGGAATGTCCCTAGAGGAAAAAGCAGTTACCTCTAGGGGCATTTCTTTTTTTCATTAGGAGAAATCTCCGTTCAGCGTCGTTGAACGTATGTTCAAAGCTTTTGAACATACATTCAAAGCTTATGAATGCACATTCAAAACTTATGAACGGAGATTTCTCCTAATAGTATAGACAAATACTCTTAATAGTATCCACAACTTTCCCTAAGGGTATTGGTTTTCTTAATAAGGAGTATGATTAAATCTGTCCCGATTCCACTTGTCTCACTATTCTTTCCGTCAGTCTATCCACTCCGTTCGGATCGTACTTCTTGTTGAGGCTGGCACCGAAGAGGGCGGCGAAGGCCTGGTAGAAGCCGGCACGGATAGGACCCAGGAAGGCTTGGATAAGATGATAGGAAGAAGAATTGCATTCGCGATACACCAGCATTTTGGCAAAGAGAAGGTTTATAGGGACTTCGGTGTTTATACCATATAATTTTTCTCTCATTGAGGGAACTTTTTGAAAGAATTCATCCCTCTTTGAGGGATTATTTGTATCTTTACCAGTTCAATACTAAATATATCATCATTCTATTTTAGTTTTGTTTCCTTCCAATTTCCAGAATAGGTTGCAGATGGAATTGTCAGTGGAGTCTGTTTTCTTCCTTTTTGTATTGCTACTTGTTGTGAAACTTGTTCTGAAATGTAATTTCCAATCTCACTTAGTGTTGCTTCTCCGCTTGTTTCCTGCAGTTTTTTCAATAAGAAATATGTAAACATACCATGATGTTTTTCTATGTATGGGAAGGCTGTTTGATCGCCTGTTGCAGCTGTGAATACGACCATATTGCCTTGTGGTGTGTCATTTTTCACTTTTAATGCCACGCTACGAGCGTTTGTTAACATGCCGTTACCACGTTGTGCACCACTAAAACATGCGTCCATAAATACTACTGTATGATTAGCTTTTAAGTCATTCAGTTCCTGGTAAAGTTTACTGATAGGCAGACATAGCTCTGTTTGAGCCCCATCTACATCTACCGGTAACAGATATGCATTATGATTTGATTCGTTTGGCACACCATGACCCGCATAATAAAATATGACATTTATATCACCCTTGTATGCTTCTGATATTTGTTTGATATCTTTCAAAGCTGTCATCATTGTAGCATAAGTTGCATTTACGTATGAGCGAATATTCTTTGCAGGAATACCTAACGTTTTATTACAATACTGTGCGAAAATAGTAGCATCGTTGTTTGCATAAGATACTGGTGCTACTTTTGAATACTTTTCATTACCAATGATGACCACAAAACATTTAGAGTTGATCTCTTTACATATTGGAATTTTTGTGTCTACTTCATCAATAGCAAAGTTGTCTTTGCCTTCTTCGCCCAAGTACAGATCCAATGGCGATAAGTCCAATGCAATATTGGCTGATTCGTCGTCATGATATATTGTTGGTGATGTATATTTCTTCCCATTAAGATTAAAAGTGCAACTTGCTATGTCTATATAGTCGTTCTTTATGCAGTATAGTGGTTCTTTCACCGCACTCTCTATATGTTCTTTAAAGAATGGAGCTTCATTAAGAGGAACTTTTACATAGAAGTGAGAACTAAAATTGTTGGACTTCAGTTTGTAAACCTCTTCATCAGCGTCATATTCTTCTATGGTGCAAGAAAACTGTTTGGGAGAATATTCTTTTATATAGTTTTCACGTGCTTTGTCAGTAAGACTTTTAATTTTTTCTTCTCGTGTTTTCTCTGTTACTCTGGATTTCCATTGTGCTGTTGTTTCATATTCTTTTTTCTGTTGCCACTTCTCGATATTGCTTTTAACAAAAGAAAGGACATTATATTTGAAAGATCTCAATAAAGGTTGATAGTTTATTTTTGTCAAACTGAATATCCTCTGTATAGCACCTCCAAAATTGATAGCAGAGTTCAAGCCCTCAATATTCCTTAAAGACTCATCATGAAAGAAACATTCTGAGCCAATGTGATTTACAGTATTAGGTAAATACACCTTATTAAGAGACGAGCAAAGAGCAAAAGCCTTATCACCGATTTCTTCTGTGTTCATTAACGAAATTGTAGAAAGAGATTTGCAAGACATGAAAGCATTGTTTCCTATGTATTTGGTTGACAACCAGTCTATTACTAATTTTTCGCAGCCATGAAATGCATTGTCAGAAATAGTGTCGGCTGCTAATATTGTAGAAGTTCCTGTATCAACAGCACCTGTATTGGTTAATCTTAAAGTTTGCAAGCTTTTACAATTCTGAAAAGCGGCTTTATCAATACAATTTAGTTTGCCCCAAATAGGAATTACAATGCTCTTCAACTTTTCGCAACCATTAAAGGCAAAGGCTGAAATTGTTTCTATCGGATACGGAAATTCAATAGTTTCATAAATACCAAGTGAAGTGCAACCATCAAATAAATAAGGTGGTATCACTTTCATTAAGTTGTTTCTTTCATCTGATGATAAATCAGCATATCTGACAGGTTTGTGTTCTTTGCTCCACTTTACTGTTTGCAGATTGGCACAATTTTGGAATGTACGTTTGCCAATACCTTTTAAAGACCTTGGCAAGATAACCGATTCCAATTTCTCGCAGTTTGCAAATGCACCATCCCCGATGAATAAAACCGAATTTGGTATTTCTACTGATACAAATGAATTACATCCGCTAAAAGCTTCAGAACCAATATAAGTGGTAGAAGAAGGGATTTTTATTTGTGATAAGGCAGGACATAATAAGTGATCTATACTGACAACAGTTGTAGGTAATGATACTGATTCTACATTTTGACCTCCTCCAGTATAATCCATATCTACATCTCTAACTATATAGGTTTTACCTTCGTATGATATCTTTGAAGGTATTTTTATTGCTTTTGCGCTTTCATCTAAGTTAGAATAGTAAGACGCACATAGCTCGTTCTTTATTGTATCTTTATACAAAAGATAGCGCGAACTACCTATATCTGCAACCTCCTTATATACCCAATTCTTTTTGGGTGCGAAAGAAGAAATATCTATGTCGCTTGCCTGTATATTTATCGCTATCAATAACAAACACAAAGTATATAAAATTCGTCTGCACATATGTTTATTGGTTTATATATTTTTCCTTCGTATATTATTTTATTAGTTTATAGCCCATCCACTCATCTTTGACCGCATCTGAAAAGATTGTTGTTGGTGTTTGGCTTTTACGGTTTGTTACTATAGATTGGCGTTTTACATTCGTCTTGATATATTCAGCCAATTCTCCCAAAGAACAATCGCCCTTCGACTCATTCAGCTTTTTCAGTAAGAAATAAGTGAACATGCCGTGCCCTTTTTCATTATACGGATAAGCGGTTTCTTCTCCTGATGCTGCTGTTAGAACAACAAGTTTGCCCATAGGCTTTTGTTCTTTGGCTTTAACAGCAACACCACGAGCCGAAGCCAACATACCATTACCTCTCTGTGCTCCGCTAAAGCAAGCATCCATAAATACGATTACTGACTTAGCGTTAAGTTCACCCAATTCTTTGTAAAGTCTTGCAATAGGGAAGCACACCTCTGTTGATTTGCCATCGGCGTCGGTAGGAAGTAGATAAGCTGTTTGGTCTTTTTCGTTAGGTATGCCATGTCCTGCATAATAGAAGATGACATTCATGTCACCGTTATAAGCATCGGCAATATCTTTTATGTCATTGAGAGCCGAGAGCATAGAGCCAAACGTGGCATCTTTATATTTACGAATGTTTTGCATAGGTATGCCAAGTGTCTTTTGGCAATATTGCGCAAATATGTTCATGTCGTTATTGGCAAACGCAACTTTAGGCACAAGGCTGTAATTCTCGTTGCCTATTGCAATGACAAAAGTGTTCGCCTGTAATGATGCTGTTTGCGGAATGTTCTTATCGATAGTATTGTCTATAGTTTTCTTAGGAGACGTATTTTGGGCAACCGATGTTTTTCCGTCAAAATCAACATTCAGAGTCGGCACGTCATAGCTTAAATAATCCAGATTGTCGTTCGCTGCCCTCTCTGTGCTCTTCCACGACTTGTTGCCTAAACTGAATATGCAAGATGTCACAGCGATATTGTCATCTATAATACCATAGGTCGGCTGCATCGCTACTTTGCTCCAATTAGATTTAAACTGCATTCCTTCTTCTAACGGTATCTTTGCGTAGATGGTGTTTGCGCCTTCTATGCTAACCGGATAAGCTCCATAGTCGGCATCGTATGTACCTAATGTTCCTTTCGTTATTTTAGGCTTGTGTAAGGCTATATATTCTGTCTTTGCCTGATTTACAATCTCATCAACTTTATTTTTCTGATTTTCAGCAGTAACTCGTCGTTTCCATTGTTCAGTGGTTTCGTACTCTTTCTTTTTTTGCCATAGTGGTATTTCTTTAGCTATTTTGCCTAATGCCAGATAGCTAAATGTCGTTTGTATCTTTTCGAATTTATCATCAAAGGGAGTTCCCATAAAAGGAGAACTTTCAGAGCCGTACATACCATACTTAATATTTGAATTTAAACCTTTTACGTCTTTTAGGCCCGTACCCCAGAAGGCACAAGTGCCAATATAGGTAACAGAAGTAGGAATATCTATATGGGATAAACCTTTACAATCGTAAAAGGCACTATTTCCTATTGACTTTAGTTTTTGAGGAAAACGTATGTTTGATAATTTAGGATTATCTCTAAAAGCATCATCCCCTATTATTTCAATATTATCATTTAAATAAACTTCTTCAAGTTGACCTGTTGGATAGCGAGAAAAAGCATGTTCTCCAATTTCTTTTATATGTTTTGTTAAATAAACTACTTTCAAATTAGGGAAATTCTCAAGAACTCTAAAGTCAATTTTTTCAATATTTCTAATTTGTAACTCTGTGACTTTCTCAAATAGTTTTTTAATATCATTATCTTCAAGCGAATTTTTGATAGTATTGCCATCTATAGATAAGCCAAGTGAATTTATAGATTTAAGAAATGCATTATATTGGTAGTCACCAAGAGTTTTACTTTCTACTTTTTTTATACCTTGCGGAAGGAATAATTCTCTAAAATAGCGTATTGAACCCAACTTGTCTATATCAAAGGTTGAACATTCTGTATTTCTAAAATCCAATGCTCCTATATCACTATTTTCAAAGGCTTCATATGAAAAATGATTAACATGTTTAGGAAATCGTATATATTTTATTGTGCAATTTAAAAAAGCATAGCTTGAAATATACGTCATTTCTTCTGGTAAATAAATATTCCGAAAATAATTACTACAGAATGCTCCCCCTCCAATATATCTTACAGTTTGAGGAATGATAATATCTTTCGTTTCAGCACCCCAATATTGTTCCTTATATTTTGGAAAAATCTTCCCCGATTTCACGTCCTTTTTATTTGCAACTTCCACAACAGTATACTGTTTATTTTGTATAGAAACAGTCGAAGGTATCCTTATCACCGTATCATTGACTTCGGCTCCAATAACGGCAACTTCTTTATCATTAAGAATTCTGTAATGAAAACCTCCTACATTAATATCCTTTGCATACGCTATTGCGCATAGGAATAAAGCTGTGATAAAAGTCAAGTATAATCTTTTCATTGTTTTATTGATTTTATGTTAAATATTTAGACTACTTTTATAAATATACTTGGTATATAAGCTGTTGCCACCATGCATAACCCTGCAATCTCCACAACCACCCGCTGTTGTCCTGCAATGCGAGCAACTTTTCCTGTAACACCTTTGAATTCGCCATCTATAATCTTAACTATATCACCATTCTTATAATGGCACTGTTCTGGTGATACTATTCGTACATGTTCACTATTCGTACTTGTTGCCTTTATGAAGTTTGTCATTGCAGAAAATGGAATGGTGAGGGGTGGGTGTTTGCTATTTTCTTCCAAAGGCTTCGTCTTATCAAGATAAAATTTTAATATTGATGTTTCATCTCCTTTTTTCTTGATAATAGAGTTTACAGCTTCCCTTGTAGCATATACAAAAAAGAGATTGGGAAGAAGAGGCTGCAAAATTCGCTTCTTCTTCCCAATCTCTTTCTTTATGACATAGTGCATAGGCATATACGACTCTACGCCAGAAGTTGATATGATGCCACATGCCTTTTCTGTTCTATTATAAGTCACTCTTAATACATACCATTCATGATTTGGCTTTTGTACATATTCCGAGGACACCCCTGTTTGTGAGCTTTGAGCTTCGGGGAGGACGTTGGAGGTAAGTCCAGCGTAAGGAGATCTGCTTTGACCTCTGTGGGTATGCACATTAAGCAATGCGTTCATATCGTTTTTTATGTCTTGTGTAAAATCCACAATTTATGACATAAAAAAAGCGTGGAATCGTCCTGTTGTCTATTCCACGAGTCGAGGCTCTTGCATTGCCTATTGTTGTCGAACAGACAACGTTAGAGCCCACGCCGATATGAAAATCATTACCGTTAAAAGACCTATATAATACATTTTATTGCATCCAACAGGGTACAATCTATGCTTACAAGGTCTCCACGGGATTGATATAATCACACCCGGGACATCTACCGTTGACCATATTCGAGACAACAATTATGAATTTGCAAGATTCGACTCGTCTCAAACACAGCGTCAGATAAACGCCTTCTATATGTCTTGACTCTCTTCCCACCCATTGCCCGCTTATTACCGAGAAAGTTGTTTGGACTTCTCAGCTTTCAGCTCGGCGTTGGCTGTCTGCCTATCTTCATTGAATGAACTCAATTTGATACACAGTCTTGAGAGCCGCTACAAATATACGGCTTTTTTCTCAAAAACGAGCAAAATTTTCTCTTAATTCTTATCGAATTCGTTTGTATTTAACATTTGAAATCTATATACTATCGTATTAATATGTATTTTGAGATGGTTTTTCGGAATTGTTAAATAGGAAGCAACAACATTTAAAGTAAAATGAGTAAGAAAATATAGCATTAGTAAATTCTCTCCATCAATTTGTTGAGCATACTTCTAATATACCTACTATAGTAGCAAAGGTAAGAGGCAATGCCTTGATGGTATTTGACGTTTGGTGCGATAGCTACAATCCTCGTTACGGCATCCTCCTTGATATGGTAGGCGGCCAGGGTGCCAAATTCTACCGTGAGGGCATGTCGATGCAGTATGCCGGTGGCATAGTGAAGAAGGTTTGGGCTGCAGCCCGCCAGGCTGATTACGGCAGTTACTTCCCTAAGAGTGATGGCGGTATGATTACCGACGACCACATCCCTGTGAACCAGAAGGCGAAGATTCCAACCATCGATGTGATAGCGTATTACCCAGATTGCCAGCAGAGCAGTTTCGGTCCTACCTGGCATACGGTAATCGATGACATGGCTCATTTGGATAAGAATGTGTTGAAGGCTGTGGGGCAGACCATGATCCAGGTGCTTTATACGGAGGAATAAAAATTCAAATACTTGTTAGTTATTGAAAGATTCCTTATTTTGCGAAATCTATTGCACACTACACGGATGTGCTGTAAATGATTGATTATAAAGTGATTATATGAGTGTAATGTGGACTCCGACACTACACGAATACTACACCACACTACACGGGTGGAGCGGCTACATGTTTATGCCATTGTTGCAGCTCGCTTGTTTCCGTCCCCAAAGGGGGAGAACAGAAGCGAAACGAGTGTAGTGTGGTGTAGTGTCAGTGTAGTGTGAAGACTTATATTTCACGGATGCAAAACGTTGATAATTAATGAAATACAAAGATTTTGTGTAGTGTGTAATAGTTTTCGGTATTTCTGTGTATGCTACGATACGCAGATTTCGAGAGGCTTGCTGCGAAGGGAAGTGCAGGCGATAGCAAAGTGGAGTTCTGCTCATTTTGCAAAGTGCCTAGGCATGGCAGTTAACTGCTGTAGTAAGGACAGAAAATTGCCCCAGCTAGGGCAATTTCGTGCCTTTCGGAGGCACAAAGCGGGATGAGGTTCAGTTGCTTGCCTGTCAAGCCCCATTTGTGTTTCAAGGAAATCTCCCACACGCCTTTTTAGAACGTGTGGGGGATAAGCTATCTCTTTAATAGAATGAATATTTTATCTTATAATAAACTGGTAGGTAGAGAACGAGAGTGCAAGGTTTAAATAAAAGGCTTTACGTTAGGTCTTATGAGAACCATTTCTCGACAACCTAACGTAAAGCCTTTTATTTGTGTATAGCACGCGCCCATAAGCGGAAAAAACAAGGAAAAACACAAACGGTACAGTAGATTAGAACCGGTAAACAGCTCTTACATAGTCTCTATATCGTTTATGATTAGATGTACCATATCCAAGTATTCCAGATTCAAAATAGATAGCATAAGCTTTCATTTCATCTTTTTCTGTTGATGAGAAATAAACATTGTAACGCCCTATTTTCTTACCGCCGTTATTTTCCAATATCTTATTGAATCTCTTCTGCGCTTCTTTATTCTTCTCTAATTTTCCGCCATGAATAGCTTTGTTGATAGTGATTAGTTCATTAATGGCAGGAAGATACCAACCTTCCCCCTTGTTCCTACACCACCTGAAAGCAGGAAAATGATGCAGTCCGGTAAAACTAATAATGAGGTCAAAGACGGGCTGAAAGCCCAACAATCACATAGCCCAGGGCAGCGCCCTGGGTAAACATTATCCCCTATATCTCCATTCGCCCTGTAAGGGCAAAAGCCTAATTATTAAGGTGTTGCCCTTTCAGGGCGCAGCCCTGGGCTATGTGATTATTGGGCTTTCAGCCCGCATAGTACATAGGCAAGCCCTTTAGTAAATAGTGCAATAAAACACTAAATAACAAAGCAATATAAGAGTTAATAGTTGTTTGCCGGACAGCAAAAGTAAGAAAACAAAAGCGGCTGCTGGAAACGTTTCGTTTCCGGCAGCCGCTTTTCGTATATATTTTAAGTGTCACTAATTACAGCGCTTTCTTCCCCGTCTTTTACACTCTCTTAGTTTTAATAGACGGAAATTGTCATTATTTGTCACATTAACAAATCGTTTGTTAGAAAATTAATTTGTTCCTTTTCCTTTACAGCTAGGACATTTGCCCGAACCTTTACAATGAGGACATTTACCTGTATTTCTACAATAAGAGCAATACAAATCAGTGCCACCATAGCATACCATACAGAGTTTTGTTCCCACACATTCGGTACACAATCCGAGTCCATCACATTCAAAGCATATTTCCCCTGTATCTTCCTCACAAGAATAAAATGCTAAAGAAAGAATTGCTACAAAAAGCAAAACTATTTTTTTTCTCATAATATGAAAAATATTTACCAATTAATAATTAAGGACTCCTGATCCATGGCACAAATCACAAGTTACATGATAATGACCTGCACTGACTTTTATTCCACCACATTCTCTACAAATTTTCTCTTGTCCAGAAGCATATTGCAACTTTATCTTTTTACCAGTTCCATGGCACAGATTACAAGTTCTGCTTTTGGGAGTTGTTGAATTGGAATATCCACCTCCTGTAGATGGCGTAGATGGAACATAATAAGAGCCTCCACCATTACCATAAGAGTTGTTTGTTTGTGGCTGTTGTAATTTATACTTACTATAAGCATAATCATAAGATTTTTTCAAAGCATCCCCCCAACCATAATTGAAGTACAATTTCTTCAAGTTTCCATCGTAAGTTCGATTTATAATGTTGCTTGCCTCTTTATAGTATGACATTGCATCTGCATATTTTGCGTTATTGATGCAATTATCACCAGAGTTAACATATGCAATATAGTTTTGCATATCCTGAGACTGAAGATTTGGATTTTTTATAATAGCACTTAAGGTAACCGTCTCACCCAATGTACCAAGTAAACTTCCCAAACTTTGGGATTGGACATTGTATGGGAAACAAATTAATATTCCCCAAAACATCATATAAAAAAACTTTTTCATTTTGTCGCCAGACACATCCCTAGCTGTTTTTTTGAAGAAACCTCTACGTAATCGGAGTTCTTCTTTTTTCTTTTTCTCCATAATGTTAGGATTTAAAAATATCAATCCGACTCCCAAGATAGATTTGTTAATAATTTAGTTTAATTGATACATAGAAAAGCGTGGAGCCTGTTCTGTCACTCGTTCCACGCTATAAAGGCTCTCGCATTGCCCGACAAGTCGAAACGAGCAACGCCGAAAGCCCCACGCCAGTGTAAGTATATAGAATGCACTCATGACAACGAACGACAAAATCGGTCGAAGCCAATGAGGGCTGTATATAATACACCTCATGAGGCGTTCTTTGTTGCTTTGTTCTTGACTTGTCGTTGAATTTGCGAGATTCTTATAGCGTCAAAACCAAAGCGTACAAAAACGCCTTTTATCATATGTATGTCTGCCCAACCTCTGCCCATCGGGGCTTCCGGTATGGGTATAGACGTTACA
>OIXW01000522.1_pt1 | contig 11427 bp, 9 predicted proteins | sample 1587951 | NCBI WGS metagenome assembly OIXW01 (sample SAMN03283239) | human gut metagenome | biome: human-associated habitat; material: feces | host: Homo sapiens | place: Peru | collected 2012
AGTATAACTACTTCGGTTTTATGAAATTTGCTAATGGACAATTGTATACCTGCGGTGGTGGTTATACCGTTGGAATTACAAGACCAGGATGCATTCAACTACTCAAAAATAAAGAATGGAACATTTTTTCAGACGACAATATAACATCTAAGACAAATGTCCGATACGAAAATATTGAAAGCCTAGATTATGATCCTACAGACATCAATCATATATTTGCAGGGGGAAGAAATGGACTATATGAATATAAAAATGGAATTTTTGAAAATTATTATAACTACACTAATTCTCCAATAGAAAGATATAATGGCAGAAGTATTGAATATGAATTAGTAATTGGTACAAAAATTGATAACAATGGCAACCTTTGGTTACTGAATAGCCAAGCGCCAACCCAATCACTCATAGAATATACTAAAGATAAGAAATGGGTATCACACTCACTTCCTACACTTATGCGCTTAGATGATAAAGATTTTAAAAATAAGAGCTTAGGACTTCTTGGAAATATGATGATTGATAGCAGAGGTTTATTATGGTTTGTCAATAACCATTGGACAATACCCTCACTATATTGCTACCAAATTTCTAAAAACAACTCTGAAGAAAAACTAAATGCTTATACCCATTTTACAAACCAAGATGGAACAGAAATAACATTAAGTTTTGTCAGATGCGTAGTAGAAGACAAAGAAAAAAATATTTGGGCAGGAACAAATGCTGGACCTATTTTATTAAGTCCTGAGCAAATAACTGCATCTACACCTGTATTTACACAGGTAAAGGTACCAAGAAATGACGGCACTAATTATGCTGACTATTTATTGAGTGGAGTAGATATTTCCTGTATAGGAATTGATGGTGCAAACCGAAAGTGGTTTGGAACCAAAGGAAATGGAGTATATCTGATTAGTAAGGACAACCTCTCAGAAATTCATCATTTTACAAAATCAAACAGTCCTTTGCTTTCTGATGGAATAGAATCTATTGCCATCGATGAGAATACTGGCGAGGTGTTCTTTGGAACAGACAAGGGGCTCTGTTCATATATGAGCGACGCTAGTACACCTAATGAAAATATGAATTCTGACAACGTATGGGCTTATCCAAACCCAGTAAAGCCAGATTACACAGGTTCTATAACAATCGTTGGATTAAGTGACAATGCTGATGTTAAAATAACGACATCTAATGGTATCCTCGTCAATGAAGGCAAAAGTAATGGAGGAAGTTATATTTGGAATGGATACGATAAAAAAGGGAAAAAAGTAGCTAGTGGTATATATATGGTTACCACAGCAACAAAAAACGGCAAAAAGGGCGCAGTATGTAAAATAGCTATCATTAAAGCGACAGATAAAAAATAAGACTATACAAAAATATGGGCAAAGATATGCTATTTTTTAACTGTTACTAAATAGCTCCATAATCAAAAAATTCCTCCAAAAGGAGTGAGTTTCTCAGATTTTATTTGTACTTTTGCCATGTCATTCAGAGTTTTACTATATTTTTTATTGCAACACTAAGATAAGTGAAATATCTGACATAACAAAATCCTGAGCAACTTTTTGTTGCTCAGGTGCTTATAAAAAATATTAAATTATAGTGTTGCGGAATTAAGGATAATCAAAAAGTTAAGAAGGATTTATGATAAAGAAAAATTACAGTGAATATGAGACAAAGGAAGAGTTTAGAACTCTATCTTTTAACCATGTGTTACTTCATAAAAAGAACACAAAAATGTACCAAGTTATTTTTTAATCATTACATAAATACAAGTATTATGAATAGCTATAATATAAAATACTTTACACTTGCTTTCTTTATAAGTATACCTATCATCTTATGGGCAATCTTACAAATATTGCCTACATTTGATGATTGGACTACACTATCAGCTCCTAACAGAGACCCTAACTTTATTCAATATTTTCTTCCTTATGGGATGACTTGGAGACCTGGTGATGCACTATTTGGATATATCAACGGAATAAGCTACAAACTGTTTCCAAAGTTAAACCATATCCTCGTTTTTGCAGCACACATTGGAAGTACACTATTAGTATATAAAATAACAAAAATACTATGTTTTAGAATTAATGCTAGCATTATTGCTACATTATTCTTTTATATTTCCCCATGTGTCTTAGGCAATATTCTCAGTTGTGATGCTACAAATCAAAGTTTTGCCCATTTTTGGGGAATATTGGCTGTATACCTATATTTAAGCGAACAAAACAAAAGAAAATATTTGTTATGGGTTACCTGTGTTTATCTAGCTTCTGCATTCAAGGATAATGGCATAGCTTGGTCTATAATACCACCTATCATAAGCTACGCATTCGACAAAATAGAAAAACAGAGATTTAAGACTGAATTTATGTTAGGTCTAGCTATCGCTGTTATATATGCTATAGTCAGACTTACTATTCCACATCATTTATACATCAATGCCAGCTATGCAGATGATGTGGTTAGCCTGTATAGTCGCATAAAGGGGTTCATTACATGGATAGGATATACTTGGTTTTCTGTAGACTATATATGTATTATACACAAACCTAGCCGCAATTTTTATATGGCTGTGGGTACGTTTTTACTTTCATTTCCATTTATGTTATCTATATGGAAAAATAAGTATATCTGGAAAAACAAGACAATATGGCTACTTATAACGGCATTTACATTGGTGGTCTCACCCAACTTATTAATCAGTATGACTATCATGAATGCCTATGGTTCTTTAGGTATAGCTGCCATTATTGTGGCTTATCTAGTAGAATACAACAAACATACTAAAAATACTATTAATGTATTACTTACTATGTACATATTGTCTGTAGCAATTGTCGATGGCCATCATTGGTATAATGCTTGGCAAACTTCTCTTCCTGAAAAGACTATATCACAGACTATCATCAAAAAAACAGGAAGACCTGTAAATAAAGCATTTTGTATTCTCATAAAAGATGACTACCCTAAGTATTCTTCTTTCTGTGTGCCAAAAGACGAAACTATAGGATGGGGACGCTCCATTTGGCATGAAACTGGTTACAAATGGCCACAACAAGTAAACGATACGACTATTGATCGAAATAAAAAGGCTCACGAAATGGCACTTCAAATAGCTAAGAATAAGTTAAAACTAGATTATGAAGTCATTTGGATTGTCGATAAAGAACAAGTTAGGGTAATAAAAAAACAAGACTTAAGTAAGTGATTTAAAATATTTTTACTGAACTTTCGCAAGTAGCATCCTGCCGTCCCCGAAGGGGGCGAACAGGAGCAAAATTGGATGTGGTTCGCCCCCGTTGGGGACGCTTCTTCCCTCCTGATGGTTGTCCGCTGGTTTCATGACCTTCGGTCATTCCACCAGCGGTTATTGAAAGTTGGCCCCCTTCGGGGACCGGAGGTTACTTGCGAAACTTGAATTTTTCGGAGGGTCAATATCCCTGGTACTGGCAGTTCATGGGGAAACCAGATTCAAGGCTCCTTTTATGCCTTTCATTTTTATGATGGCAGCTGTAGCCATATCTGCTATTAAATTAAATAAAAAGGTCTGATTGCTTTGTTATCTCATTATATTTTTGTACTTTTGTAGGCATGAAACTAAGCATTATCATACCAGTCTATCGCACCCAGGATACTCTCTCCAGATGCTTGGAGAGCATCTTGTGCCAATCATTCACCGACTACGAGATGATTCTCGTTGACGATGGATCGCCCGACGAGTGTCCCCGCCTCTGCGATGAATATGCTGCAAGAAATAAGAATATCCTCGTTATTCACAAAGAAAACGGAGGATTGAGCGATGCTCGCAATAGGGGTATAAAACGAGCACAGGGAGACTACATCACCTTTGTGGATAGCGATGATACGATTGTGGATAATACCTTGGAAAAACTGATGAAAGAACTGCAGGAACATCCACACATAGATATTCTGGAATATCCTGTTCTGGAAAGATATGGCAACAAGGACAGGCAAACGGAACTGAACTTCACGCCACGTGAATATACCCATCCCCTGGAATACTGGCTAGAAGAAAAAGGATATCACCATACCTATGCCTGGAACAAAATATATAAGCGCCATCTCTTTGACCATATAGAATTTCCTAAAGGCAGAACCTTCGAGGATGTATGGACCACCCCATTACTGATAGGATTAGTCCACAAAACTGAGGACAATGTTATTTGCCAACAGGAAAAAAGCAGAGATTATGAATATCCCATCATCAGAATGACAAATGTAGGAAAATACATCTATCATTGGAATAACCAAGGTATTACCGCCAAGGCTAAATATCAGGATTTACTCAATCTATATTTAGGACAGGTGCAATCCATGCTCCAGCTATTCGAAAGGATGAAGGGACGAGAAGAAGAAATACTAGCCAAATATCAGCACTCACTGGAAGAGTTTATGACAAGCATCCTCAATGTATTGCTCGACCTTTACGAGGAATCTGGTAAATATGAACCAACTCCTCCTCTTATCAACTGGGTGAAATGGCTAAGCCAATACAAATCTATCTCTTCTTGGAAATTGAAATTATTAAATATCATAGGTTATCATAGATTATGCAGACTCAACAAACTTATACATCAGATATACAGACACCATTAGTAAGTTTTATCGTCACAACTTACAATTTGCCTGTAGAATACCTCAAAGAATGCCTCGCCAACATTCTTCAGCTCTCGCTAAGCGACAAGGAAAGAGAAATTATTCTAGTAGATGATGGAAGTGACATTTGCCCGCTCAACGATCTGCCAGAATATCTCGAACACATCATCTATCTGCGCCAACCTAACCAGGGAGTAAGCGTGGCACGCAACTATGGCATGATGATGGCAAAAGGAAGATACATACAATTTATTGATGGAGATGATTATCTCATACAATCGGCTTATGAACACTGCCTTGACATCGTGAGATACCACCAACCAGACATCGTCACCTTTAAATTTTCCAAGGATAATTCTGCAGAAGCCACATACGAACTTCCAACTCCTGTATCTGGCACAGAATACCTGTCCAATAATAATTTGCATGGAGCTGTCTGGTCATATATTTTCAGACGAAGCATTAAAGGTACCTTGGAATTCACACCAGGTATTGTGTATGGTGAGGACGAAGAATTTACGCCACAACTGTTCTTACGGGCCGAACGCATCTTTAAGACAGATGCCGAGGCTTACTATTATCGGGTAAATACCAATTCAGTAAGTCATCAGCTTAACAAAGAAAAGATCAACCTGAGAATGGACAATAGCTTAGAAGTTATTTTGCATCTGCAAAAGTTACTTGATAAGATTCCTATAGCCGACCGTCAGGCACTGAGCCGTCGCATAGCTCAACTATCCATGGATTATCTCTACAACAATATTCGTCTCTATCATTCCTTGATTTCTCTCAATCAAGCAATCAAGACTATGAAGAAACATAACTTATACCCTCTTCCCGACAAGGATTATACTAAGAAATATACCTTGTTCAGAAAAGTTATAAGTACCTATGTAGGTAGAATTGCCCTCTTGTTCTTTATAAAAAAATAAACATTTAAACTATCAAGAAAAGAAGATTAGATATGAAGATACTACTCATGGGAGAATACAGTAACGTACATGCCACACTTGCCGAAGGACTTCGCAAGCTGGGGCATCACGTTACCGTGCTCTCTAACGGCGACTTTTGGAAGAATTATCCACGAGATATTGACCTGGTAAGGAAGCCTGGAAAACTGGGCGGAATCATGTATATGATGAAGTTATACACAATTGTGCATAAGTTGAGAGGATACGACATCGTACAACTCATCAACCCGATGTTTCTGGAGCTGAAGGCAGAACGCATCTTCCCTATTTACCAATATCTGAGAAAGCATAACAAGAAGGTAATTCTGGGTGGATTCGGAATGGATTACTATTGGGTAAACGTTTGCTGCAAAGATAAACCTTTGAGATACAGCGATTTCAATATAGGAGACAAATTAAGAACCAATACCGATGCCTTGAAGGAAAGAAAGGATTGGCTGGGAACAGAAAAAGGAAGACTCAACCAGATGATTGCCGAAGATTGCGACGGCATCATAACGGGACTTTATGAATACTGGGCATGTTATCAACCAAGTTTTCCACAGAAAACAACCTTTATCCCCTTCCCTATCAAACCGAAGTTGATAACTTCCGAAAACAGCAACTCATATACCTATGTGGAAAACCATCAGGTTATCCCATTGGATATCCCCAAGAAGGTAAAGCTCTTCATCGGAATCAACAAAAGCAGAAGCGAATACAAGGGCACCGATATCATGCTGAAGGCGGCACAAGACATAGCTAAGAAATATCCAGACAAGACAGAACTCCGGATAGCCGAGAGCATCCCTTTTGCAGAATATGTAAAAATGATGAATGGAAGCGATGCCATACTCGATCAGCTCTACAGTTACACGCCATCCATGAATCCGCTGGAGGCGATGGCAAGAGGAATTATCTGCATAGGTGGCGGAGAACCGGAGAATTACGAGATTATACACGAGGATAAGCTACGCCCTATCATCAACGTGCTTCCTAACTACGAAAGTGTTTACCAGAAACTGGAGCACCTTGTATTGCATCCAGAGCTTGTTCCTTTGCTCAAGCAGCAAAGCATAGAATACATCAGCAAGCATCACGACTACATCAAGGTTGCTGAAAGATATGAAGCTTTCTATCAAAAACTGCTTATCTGATAAAGGAAATACTACACCATTAAAGGAAAATAGCGACATCATCAAGGGAAAATGTTGATACTATTAACTAAAATCTCCGTTCAATAGTTTTGAACGTACATTCAAAACAACTGAATGCACATTCAAAACTATTGAACGGAGATTCAAAAGTACTGAACGAAGAATCGAAAGTACTGAACATAAACTTTCATAAAGGTTATAACCTTTTTATCACCTTTATCACTTTTATCACCTTATGAAAGCGAAAGCATCTTCTCGATAGGCTTCACAGCATCCTTGGCAATATCCTCTGCCACTTCCACTGTAGGCCAACCGAACTTCAAGCTATTATAAATCTTCTTCAAAGAGTTCATCTTCATATACTCACACTCATTGCAGCTGCAGCCTACTCCACCCTCGCTTACCTCTGGTGGCACAGGATAGAAGATGACATCAGGGCAATTGCGCTCCAACTCATGCAGGATACCAGCCTCTGTGGCGATGATATACTCCTTGATTTCCGGATGCTCCTGGGCATAATGCAGCATGGTGGCTGTAGAACCCTTCACATCGGCTACGGCAAGCACAGGAGCCTTGCACTCCAGGTGAGCCATCACAACAGCCTCAGGATGCTCCTGCTTCAACTTGATGATAGCCTCTACCGAGAATTTCTCGTGTACATGGCAGCCACCATTCCAGAGCAGCATGTTTCTGCCCGTTACGCTGTTGATGTAGTTGCCGAGGTTGTAATCAGGCCCAAAGATAATCTTCTCGTCCTGTGGGAAGCTGTCAATCACCTTCTTGGCATTACCGCTGGTCACTACGCAATCGGTAAGCGCCTTCACGGCAGCCGTGGTATTCACATAGCTCACCACCTTGTAACCAGGATGCTCCTCCTTATATTTCTTCAAATCCTCAGCCTTGCAGCTGTCGGCGAGCGAGCAGCCGGCATTCAGGTCAGGGCAGAGCACGGTTTTATCAGGGCTCAGGAGCTTGCAAGTCTCAGCCATGAAGTGCACACCGCACATAACCATCACCTTGGCATCGGTTTCGGCAGCCTTGCGAGCCAGTGCCAAAGAATCACCCACAAAGTCGGCAATATCCTGAATCTCACCAACCGTGTAGTAGTGGGCGAGGATAATCGCATCTTTCTCCTTGCAAAGCTTTCTGATTTCAGCCTTCAAGTCCAAGGTCTCGTCGATAGGTTCATCCACGTAACCTTTCTTTATCCAATCGTTTTTCACCATAACATTAATATTATATTTCTTTATTTCTTATTTTTTAAAAAAGAATATAAGGATGATGATATGACGTGGAAAAGTGGATAAAAAACATCGTAATTATTTGTTTTTTTCATTATCCAAGTCTTGTCTCAGGTTATCAGCATAGGGCTTGGAAATCTTTTTCTTGGCTCTTAATGCTTTAACCTTTTTATCAACATTTCCCCAATTCGCTGCAAAGTTAATAAGTTTATATCTTTTTTCAGTCAAAAACTGCGAAAAAGTTTCTAAAAACTTATTAATAACTCTGTGGATATCCATAATCGCGGGTGTTGGGGTGGGGGGATGTGGATATTCCGCAAGTTATTAAAAAGTTATTAAGAGGGTTTTCCGTACACTTATCCACGTTTTTGTGGATAATCTGAGATGATACAGCTTTTTTAAAGATAATCAGCTGATAATCAATAGGATTTCTGTAAGTATCAACTGTGAATCCATAGTGAAGAAGCAAAAAAGCAGATTTCCCGTGGCTGATAGGCCTCAGGAAATCTGCTTCTTTTATCATTGTTATCTCTTCTTTAAGATTCTATCTAGTTTTTCCACCACCATTTCTGGCGATATGTTCTTCATGCAGGCAAAGTCGCCTCGCATACATGGTTTGTTGCCGTAAATGCTGCAAGGACGACAAGGCATGTCGAGCTGTACGGCATTTTCTGGGCTTTGATGCCATCCCATAAAGCCTGCGTAAGGGTGGGTAGCACCCCAGATGCTCACCACTGGCGTGTTGACAAGCGATGCCAGATGCATATTGCCGCTATCCATGCTCAGCATTACGCGGAGATGACTCATGAGAATCAGCTCTTCTGAGATGCCATGGAGCTTGGCAGATGCATTTACCACCTGCGGGAACTTCTCAGCCCAGGCATCCATCACAGGAGTTTCATCCTTACCGCCGCCAAAAAGGAAGATGTGGCTATGTGGATAATGGCTGATAAGTTGCTGGATAACTTTTTCCATCAGAGGTTGTGGATAAATTTTCCCGGCATGTGCTGCAAAAGGAGCTATACCTATCCAAGGAGCTTCTAAGTTGTTGTCATCCAGAGATATAAGGTTTCCTCCTTCTGTTTGGAAAACTTCTTGTGGAAGCGTGGATAAGTCGCCTTTTCCCTCACCAAACATGCTTTGGAAATCCAGTTTTACCGGATAACCCAACTGTTCAAAAACATCGGCATAGTTTTGGAAAGATGATGGCTGCTTTACCAGTTTCTTGTTGGTGCTTGCCACGAGCATGCGTTTTCCCTTGCGATGCTTGTCAATGTGTGCCACATTGAAGTTGTCCAGGTTGAAGCGCATGCGCAGATAGCTGGAGCGGAGCACGCTGTGAAGATCGGCTATCGCCGTAAACTGCTTGGCGATGAGTCTGCGATAGAGGGCATTCAGTCCTTTTACACCTTTATACTCCCCCTTGAGGTCAGCTTCCATGAATCCGACGTTAGGGGAGAGGTTTTCGAAGAAAGGACGGGCGAATGGACGGCTCAGCACGGTGATTCTCACATGAGGATATTGCTTTGCCAGGGAATATACCACGGGCACAGTCATGGCAACATCGCCCATGGCTGAGAATCTTATTACGAGAATATGCTCTGTCTTCATACGTCAATTTCTTCTTTATATATATAATAAGGTGTATTTACTTCTGATTGTAGAGTACAGGATTGGTTGATGGATCGTTGTACATCTTCATCTGTCGATACACCTTCATGTACTTTCTTCCTGCCTCGATGTCTTCCAGGAGCTGGTCGATGGCTGTAGAGAGGTCTACCTGCTGTTCGAGCAGCACGTTGAGCTTAGCCTGGCATTTTGCCTTGTGCTCTGCTGATGCCTCAGGGCGATTCACCTGTTCCTTCATGTGATAAATCTTGAGGGCGAGGATGCTCAGGCGGTCTACTGCCCATGCCGGACTCTCGGTGTTGATGCGTGCATCATCCTGCACCTTCACGTCTTTGTAAACCTCACGGAAATAAGAGTCAATCTGCTCCACGAGGTCTGTGCGATCTTGATTACTCTTGTCGATTCGGCGTTTCAATACGAGTGCTTCGGCAGGGTCAATCTGCGGATCACGGATGATATCCTCGAAGTGCCACTGCACGGTATCAATCCAACATTTGAGGTAGAGACGATTCTCGATGGTACCCTCAGCGAAAGGATTATTGATTGGAGTATCAATGTTGTCTTTGATATGATAATCGGCTATCGCCTGATTAAATATCTTATTGGCTTTTTCTGTAAATGTCATAATGGATTTAAATGTTTAATTAATACCGTACAAAAGTAACAAAATAATCTCAAAGAGCCAACAAAAAAGCGAAAAAAGGCGAAAAAGATGCACAATTAGGGGGTATTTGTGCACCGAAAAGCACTTTTTTTGCTAAAATATTTGTTTATATCAAAAAAAAAGTGTTCCTTTGCACCCAGATTTTTAATTAGAAATTGATTTATAAACATTTTAAAAGTTACAATTATGTCAGAAATTGAAAGCAAAGTAAAGGCAATTATCGTTGATAAGCTCGGTGTTGATGAGGCAGAAGTTAAGCCAGAGGCAAGCTTCACAAACGATCTCGGTGCAGATTCTTTGGATACTGTAGAGTTGATCATGGAGTTCGAGAAGGAGTTCTCTATCTCTATCCCAGACGATAAGGCTGAGAAGATTGCTACTGTAGGTGACGCTATCGCTTACATCGAGGAGAACGCTAAGTAATTTAGCAACTAAAATTTTATAAATGGAATTAAAGAGAGTTGTAGTAACAGGTCTTGGTGCTGTGACTCCAGTTGGTAATTCTCCTGAGGAAACTTGGGAGAACCTCCTTGCTGGAAAGAGCGGTGCTGCCCCTATTACTCATTTCGATACAACTAATTTCAAGACAAAGTTCGCTTGCGAAGTAAAGGACCTGAACATCAATGAATGGATTGACCGTAAGGAGGCTCGCAAGCTCGACCGTTATACCCAGTTGGCTATGATTGCCGCTATGCAGGGTGTAAAGGATGCAAACATTGATCTTGAAACAGAAGATTTGAACAACGTTGGTGTTGTATTCGGTGTAGGTATCGGTGGTATCAAGACATTCGAGGATGAAGTATCGTATTTCGCTACTCATGAGGAGAACGGTCCTAAGTTCAACCCATTCTTCATCCCTAAGATGATTGCAGATATCGCATCTGGTCAGATTTCAATCCACTTCGGATTCCACGGACCAAACTATACCACAACATCTGCATGTGCTTCTTCAAGCAACGCATTGGCAGATGCCTTCAACCTGATTCGTCTGGGCAAGGCAAACATCATTGTCAGTGGTGGTGCTGAGGCTGCTATCTGCGCTTGTGGCGTAGGTGGTTTCAATGCCATGCACGCGTTGTCAACTCGTAACGATGACCCTGAGCATGCTTCACGTCCATTCAGCGCAAGCCGTGATGGATTTATCATGGGCGAGGGTG
>OIXW01000527.1_pt1 | contig 11394 bp, 10 predicted proteins | sample 1587951 | NCBI WGS metagenome assembly OIXW01 (sample SAMN03283239) | human gut metagenome | biome: human-associated habitat; material: feces | host: Homo sapiens | place: Peru | collected 2012
AATGCTTTTGCCCTTACAGGGCGTCAATTCTATGGCAATCCGTAACCCAGGGTGTCGCTTCGCTTGCCCTGGGCTAGGCGCTTTTGGGCTTTCAGCCCGTGCATTATCGGCTGCACCTCAACAATTCAAGCAAGCTTGATTGTATTCGGTTTGCACGATAATTCAGCCCATCTTGACTAAATCCGAAACTTGAGTAAGGGTATTGTTGTTAATCGCGGAGAAAGCCTTTTAATAACGCTGCAATCGCTTTTATTAAAAATTTCTACAAAAATAAGCATTTTGGCAAATAAGCTCCAAAATAAATTTCATAAAGAAAATAAAAGGATTAGGTGTTTATGGAAAGTCAGAAAAGCATTCATGAACAAGTTATGGTTACCAACCTTATGTTTAATTATTTGAGTAAGAAACATTGAATGAACGAACTTTCTCCCTCGCGCGCGCGTTCCTATTATATACTCCTCTATTTTTTTATCTACATTCTTGCGCCACCTTACCCCATTAGATAGGGGGGTCAAAATCCGCATTTTTTTCTGCATGAGATTTGATCGTTTTACCAGGAAATTTCATGCGCCAGCCTCACCCCGTTAGGTAGGGTGTTCTAAATCCGCATTTTTTTCTGCACGATTTTGAGGCTATTTTACCATCATATTCTGCAACAATATGTACGGGCTGAAAGCCCAAAAGCGCCTAGCCCAGGGCAAGCGAAGCGACACCCTGGGTCAAAGCACGTTCGTTAGTGACGCCCTGTAAGGTAGGGTGTTCAAAATCCATAAAAAAAATCTGCACGAAATTGGCAAGGTTTTAGTATGTCTAAAACAGTTGATTTTTAACATTAAAAGCAGTAAAATAACTGTCTAAAAAATTGCATAACTCGTTGATTATTAGTAACTTTATACAACAAACAAAACAAAAAGTTATGAAGAAATCAATCAACGAAAAAGAATATAAAGAGCTCCAAAAAAAGTTCGAAAAATTCAAGAAGAAGTTTATAAAGCTTCAAAGGGATAACCGCAATTTAAAAGGTAGACTATCTACAGCTAAAACAAACTCAGCAAAATATCGTTCTGCATTAAAAAAAATAGAAGCCGAATATTGTATTGGACAAGACATTTTTCGAGTGACTAAAGAACCTATTAGACGACATCACTACTCAAGCTTAATGGTCTCATTGAGCGTAGCTTTTTATACACGTCTACAAATTGGTTCACGACAGATTGTAGAAATATTCAATATCTTAAATCAGTTTATGAATAACGCCTTTGGTAAAGTTCCAGCTTATACGACAATTAGCTATTGGGCACAAAGACTCGGACTTAGCGTTTATAAAGAATCATGTAAACTCTTTAAAGACAAGCGATATACATTAATTGTTGATGAAAGTATGATGATAGGCAGTGAAAAACTTCTACTTACACTTGCTGCACCTGCAGACAATACAGGCTCTGCTATAACTGAAAAAGACATAACAATTGTTGACATTTCCGTAGCAAAAAGTTGGAATGGTGTTACTATAAAAAACGTCTTGGAGGAAGTTGTTAACAAAATCGGTCATAAACCTGAATATGTAATCAGTGATAATGGCTCTAGTATTCGTAAAGCTGTAAGAGAGGCTGGCTATAAACATCATTTAGATATAAGTCATACGCTTGGAATGTTTCTTGAAAGAGTTTATAAAAACGAATCTGATTTTCAAGAACTTTCCGATCATGTTAATCTTTCGCGTTCTAAGTACAATATGCAAGAAGTAGCCTATTTACAACCACCATCACAACGTAGTATCGCGCGTTTTATGAATATGTCAAAATGGATTGACTGGCTCAGTCGCATGCAATACGTATATCATACTCTTCAAGATGATTTAAAGAGCATATATGCCTTTATTCCTCATAACGCTTCACTTGTCAACGAACTATCAGAAACAATGGATTGTATTACGAGTATAGAAAAGGATGTTAAAAATAATGGATGGTCTCATGATACATTCTGTCGCTGCAAACAACTTGTGATACAAAAATTAATGTCTGGAAATGACCGCCAACGTAAAGTTGGCTCATTCATATTAGAATATATAGAGCGTGAACTTTCCCTTGTTAATGAAGGAGAATCACATAATGCAAGTTCTGATTCTATAGAATCTCTTTTTGGAGTGACCAAAGCTAAGATGTCTGATAATAAACTTGCAGGAGTTACACCTATAATTCTTTTGATGCCACTTCGTCTACATTTGGCTAATAAAGAACTAAATAATTTCAAAGTTAAAAGAAGAATGGAGCAAGGAAGACATCGTCACATTAAGGAATGGACGAGTGAAAACCTTACTCCTAATTTAGTGGTAAAACGCTGCAATACTATAGGTAAAAAATGCGTCGGATTTTAAGATGATTTTTGACTACAGACAGAGAATATTTCCTAATAAAAAGCTTCCTTATCAAGGTCAAAAACCGTGCAGAAAAAAATCATGGATTTTGAACACCCTACCGAATGGGGTGAGGCTGGCGCGTGGAACTTTGATTAGTAAGATGTGAACCAATAATTATGAAGTCAAATCTTCTTGCTGATTGTATAAAAATTGAACACCTACTTGTATCTTATTCTTTTCGTCGATGAAATATTACCATTCGTCTAAAAAGTTTGGAGTAGCTGATTTTATGTTTTACTTTTGCATTGCAATAAAGAAATAAAAAGGCGTTCTTTTTTTAGACTAAGGGGTTCGCATTCATGCCAACCACATCTAAACAAGGTGCGCTAACTTTAAAAAGAGTAAAGGTATAACAAGCTATAAGGTAATAGTGTTTTTTAGGTAAATGACGAGAAAATGTGTTCGCCGTGAGGTGCGCACATTTTCATTTTTTAGAAGGTAGCTGAATTTCACAATAAAACGAGGCAACTGTTTTTACTGGTAACCCCCAAAAAATATCGCAAGTTCCCCAAACTGAAAACTTGCGATAATTTTAGAGGATGGTTAAAATCAGTTTTTTCTTAAGTAGGTGTTCGAAATTATTTTTACATTGAAAGTGCGTTATCGGGATGCAGCTGTTTTCCTCGGATGAAGGAGCATAGCGGGCTATGTGACTGAGAACGAGGGAAACAGATGCGCCCGAGAACGTGCTTTCAATGCGAAAATAACACGTACTGATTGTATAAAATAATTTTGAACACCTACTTACTTCAACCCTTCTAAAGAGTTGCTAATAATAACAGCGAGGACAACGGCTGTAATAACCGCATAGAGCCAATCGCGTTCTTTAATAAAATCGACTAACGAAAGCGCTACACGCATAATAGGGGTTAGGATTAGAATGAGCACACCCGTTTGTATCCAACCTATGGCTGTAAACGAGGTGAGTCCTGCCCAAATGCCACGCAAGGTGGTGTAGTCGGCATGTTGCGAAGCATGTGCATAACTAAAGTCTTTATACATGCTGATATCGAATGACTCACCGCCATGATGAATGAGGTAAAGCAGCCCACCCACAAACGCTACTAAACAAGCAAGCGAAACGCCTATACGCAAGGTGTTGCCCACAAGTTGCTGCATATCGTACTTTTGCCGATCGGCTATATTGTTTTGCTTTTGCATTTCTGTAATGTTTTAGGGTTAATATTTACCTGCCATGCCTTGCCAAATCATGTTGATGGCAACCAATGTGATGGCTACACAGAAAATTTGACGCAACACGCGTACATTCATTTTTTTAAGCAAACGTGCGCCTGTTAATGCACCAAAGAGCACACCTATCATTACGGGGAAGGCTATGCCTGGAGCTATCACACCACGCTGCACATAAATTACAGCCGAAGCACAAGCGGTTACACCCATCATGAAGTTGCTGGTTGTGGTACTCACCTTAAAGGGTACCTTCATCATGGCGTCCATAGCCAACACTTTGAGTACCCCCGAGCCGATACCTAAGATACCCGATAGCACGCCTGCCACATACATCACACTGAAACCGCCTCCCACATTTTTGAGTTGATAACTTTTCATGCTACCATCCTTTTGGGGCCAAGTGCCAAAGAGTTTTAAACGACGTGCTGTTTCTGAACCTACCACACCATCGTGGTCGCTCTTACGACGTTGCTGCATGGCTGCTGTGAGTAACAACACGCAGCCATAAATTACGGCAATGACATTGTTGTTGAGCCAAATGGCTACTAAGGCACCTGTTACAGCACCGATGGTTGTGGCAATTTCAAGAAACATGCCCAAACGAATGTTGGTAATACCTTCTTTAACATAGGCTGAGCCCGAACCACTGCTTGTGGCTATTGAAGCTACCAAGGCCGCACCTACTGCATAATGAAAGTCGATGCCAAAGCCCAATGTCAATACAGGAATAACAACTACGCCACCGCCTAAGCCTGTGAGCGAACCGAGCAAACCTGCACAATAGGCAGCCAATAGCAAAATAAGGGTGAATGCTAAAATAGTCATTTTTTTATTATTGTAGTTTTTGCGTTGTTTATGAAACAGATAAGGCTACAAGGTAAATCCTCGCCCCTATCACACAAAAAGACGAGTTAACAGGCAAAAAGGTTGCACACTTCATAGGCACCCTTTTGTCTGTTAACCCGTTTTACTGTGTCTTTTTTAAGCCAAAAGTTGCTTTACAAGGGTAGAGATGGCTTTGCCGTCGGCACGACCTGCGAGCTTTTTGCTGGCAACACCCATTACCTTACCCATTTCCTTCATGCTGGTAGCACCCGTTTCGGCAATGATAGCTTTGATTTCTGCTTCAAGCTCTTCGGCACTGAGGGCTTTGGGCAAGTATTCCTCAATAATAACAGCTTGTGCCTCTTCTTCTTCAGCCAAATCCGGACGATTTTGTTCCTTGTAAAGGGCTGCAGTGTCGCGTCCTTGCTTGGCAAGCTTTGAGAGTATCTTCAACGCTACGGCATCGTCGAGGGTGTCGTTGGCGCCGGGAGCGGTCTTGGCTTCGATAAAGAATTTCTTGACGTTGCGGAGGGCTTCAAGACGCATTTTGTCTTTTGCCTTCATGGCTGCAATAATGTCTTTGCTTACTTTTTCAAAAATATCCATGTTGTTAGTAATTTGTGTTAGACACTTCTTTTATTTGCTTCAAATACTCAGCAGTTCGCTTGCTTGTGGGCACATCTTCTACACGTTGCAACACCTCGGGGTTACGCAAATCATCGTCTGAGAAGATATAGAAACGAGGACGAGGACGATACTTCTTGCCTGAGATTGAATAGAACCTACCTCGCCGACTGAACTTTTCTTCGTTTATCTCTTCTACAGCTTCAGGTTCTTCTTCCACGATGGGGGTTGAAGTGGACTGCTTTTTAGCTCCATACAAACCAAAGCCTGAGGCTATGATGGTAATCTTGATTTTCTTGCCTAAGTTAGCATCAAAAGCAAGTCCCCATTTGGTTTCGATTTCGCTATTGAATTTTTCCATAAACTCCGACACCTCTCCCATTTCGCTTGTTTGCAACATGGCGTCTTCGTCGTTGCTGGTAGTAATGGCAAGCAGGATGTGCGTGGCTTTGAAGATGTCGTTGTTATTGAGCAAAGGCGAGTTAAGAGCTTCGTTAATAGCACGTGCCACACGATTTTCGCCTTCGGCATAGCCTGTTGACATAACAGCCACCCCCCCATTGGTCAAGGTTGTCTTTACATCTTGAAAGTCGAGATTAACGCGGCCATGCATGGAGATAATATCGGTTATAGAGCGTACAGCCGTTGAGAGAGTTTCGTCGGCACGCTTAAAGGCATTGGTAATGCTAAGGTCGGAGTAGATGTCGCAAAGTCGTTGGTTGTTGATAACCAACACGGCGTCTACCTCTTCAGCTAAAGCTTCCAAGCCATCGAGCGCTTTGTCTATTTGCTTTTCGCGTTCAAAGAGGAAGGGGATTGTGACAATACCAATGGTAAGAATGCCTCTCTCGCGTGCTTCGTGTGCTATGACAGGCGAGGCTCCCGTGCCTGTTCCACCACCCATACCCGCAGTAATGAACACCATTTTGGTTCCATCATCGAACGCAGCTTTTATTTGGTTGAGACTTGCTAAGGCTAATTCACGACCTGTAGTAGGATTACCACCTGCTCCAAGACCTGGCCCCATCTGCAAATGATCGGGCACAGGATTGGTCTCGAGTGCTTTCTTATCGGTGTTTGCTACCAAATAGCGCACCTCGGGAATTTCATCACGATACATTTGCGCTACGGCATTGCCTCCACCACCACCTACACCAATCACCTTGATAATGCTGGGTGTTGTGTAGTTTGCTAATTGAATTAAATCATCGGGCATAAGTGTATAGGTTTTTGGGTAGCTGGTTTCATCGGATTTTATCGCCAATGAAACAAATCGCAAGTGCAAAAAGGCTATAAGGCATTTGCTGCACAGCAGCTGCCTTATAACCTTTTTAATTAGAATGCTGAACCAGGAAAAGAACGTCCTTAGTCAAGGACAACATCGTTTACCAATGTCAGAAAGATATTACAGAACCAGGAGTAGTGGGCTCGGCAGGAGCTGCAGCAGCCTCTAATTCAATGGGCAAATTGTTATAAGACTTTGCCTTGATGTCCTGCAACGATTCTTTTGAACGCTTGTAAGTAGGAGTGAGTTCAACAAGAGAGATAATTTCTTCATTGTCGAGATCATCCAAGCCGAAGAGGAAGTAACGCGGACGACGACGGAGCGTATTCTTCTTGTCGTTACCATAATACTGCTCACGACGTTCATCGTTTTCTTCGTTACGTTCAATTTCAATTTGTCTGCGCGACTCAGCCTGTGCGTTCATACGGTCGTTGATGCCTGGCACATTATTGATGCCAAAACCTGTGGCAAGAATAGTAATCTTAACCTGCTTGCCGAGTGAAGGATCGGTATTCAAACCCCACTTGGTTTCTACATCGTCGTGGAACTTCGACATAAAGTCGTGCACCTCGTTCATTTCCTCCATCATCAAAGTATCGCCTTCGTTTTCGGCACAGAATGAGATAGAGAGCAACACCTTCTTTGAATTGAAGATGTCGTTGTTGTTAAGAAGCGGTGAGTGCAGTGCCGATTCGATGGCTTTGCTTACACGGTTTTCGCCTTCGCCATAACCTGTTGACATAATAGCCACACCACCATCCTTAAGCACAGTACATACATCACGGAAGTCGAGGTTGATGACACCATGCATGGTGATGATTTCGGCAATAGAACGTGCAGCTACGCTCAATGTATTGTCAGCCTTTTCAAAAGCCGAAAGCACATTCAACTCAGGACAGATTTCGCGCAAGCGCTCGTTATTGATAACAAGCAAGGCATCCACGTGTTTAGAGATTTCCTCTACACCATCAAGCGCTTGGTCAATCTTTTTGTTACCTTCGAAAAGGAAGGGAATGGTGACGATACCGACGGTAAGGATGCCCATTGACTTAGCTTCGCGAGCTATGACAGGAGCAGCACCTGTACCCGTACCACCACCCATACCAGCAGTGATAAACACCATTTTGGTGCCATCGTCTAACATGGCATGAATTTGGTCAACACTTTCCTCGGCAGCCTTACGAGCACGCTCCGGACGGTTACCAGCACCCAAACCTTCCTTGCCTAATTGCAAACGAACAGGCACGGGAGAGTCGGCAAGTGCTTTAGAATCGGTATTACAAACCACAAAGTTCACATCGTGAATGCCCTCACGATACATGTGGTTAACGGCATTGCCACCGCCACCGCCTACACCAATTACTTTAATAATTGAGGGTGTGGTTGTGGGAACACCCATATCTATAAGGAGGTCATTATTTTCTTCGCCCATAATTGCAGAAAGTATTATACATTATCGTCGTTTTCCTTCACCAAATTTCCGAAGAAGTTGCCCATGCGGCCAAAGGTCTTCTTGATGCCATTCCATCTTGCCTTTTTGCGACGCTGACGTTCCTCTTCTTCCAAGCGGCGACGTTCCTCTTCAGCAATACGTGCTGCTTCTGCAGCAGCTGCACGCGCAGCAGCTTCCTCTTCAGCCTTACGTTGTGCCTCAGCAGCAGCTATTTCCTCGGGAGTGAGTTCGGGCTCTTTTTCCGCTTCATTGTCCGCAAAGAGATTAGGCTGACCCAAGTCGCCACCACAGCAGTTTATTTCGCCCTTATCAATAAGAGCTATAGCTGCATTGCAATCGCCATCGGCATTCAAACCTGGATAATCGGGTGTGCGGAGGGGGATACGAATGTTGCGAACAAAGCGAATCTTCTCGAACTTTGTGTCGCGCACAAAAGCCTTGTCAATATTCTTCATGTGCGAAGCACCACCTGTTATGATAAGACCGCCTACGAGTTGACCATTGTCGAACTTTGAAAGCGAAATTTGGTGCATCACATTCAAGATGATTTCTTCAACACGTGCTTCAACCAAACCTGCGAATTCCTCAAAGGCTATGGTACGTCCATCGCGAAGTGTAATGGGCTTGTGGGTGGTATCGTCTGCGGGAGAGATAGCACTGCCGTACTTTAATTTAAGTTCTTCAGCCTCATCATCCTCTATCTGCAACGACATAATGTCGCGGTTGATGTTGGCACCGCCTAAGGGGATTACTGCCAAATGGCGGAGCAAGTTATTTTTGTAAACAGCTACGGATGTGGTTTCTGCACCCATGTCAACAAACACACAGCCCAAGCGTTTTTCGGGTTCAGTAAGCATCACATCAGCCAAAGCCTGCACTGTGATGGGAAGATCGGCAATAGTCACCCCAGCGTTACGGAAGCAGTTGCGTATTTCTTCGCGCACGGTTGAGTTTGCCACAATGTTAAGATAATGACCCTCAATGCCCTCAGAGAGGATGCCTACGGGGTCAATTTGCACTTGTGTGCCGAGGTGGTATTCTTGCGGAACAGCCTCAAGGATATCGCGGTCAGAGTTTGTCGATGTGCGGTTTTCATCGCACATTGCATCGATCATCTCTTGCGTAATTTCTACTTTCGAATCGAAGTGACGCACCACAGTGTTAGCCACCGTATGCATGCCCATGCCACCGATGCCCACATAGACACGGCTTATGCTCTTTTGCATTTTCTGCTCGAGCTTATCCTTCATACTCATGATGCACTGCGTCATCTTGCTCACATTGTTAATGCGACCCTTGCGAATGAAGGTAGTAGAAGGCTCTTGGGCGAAGGCAAGCACTTGAATGGCGCCGTCGGGCTGCTTGCGACCAGCCACACCAGTCACCTTAGACGAGCCTAACTCGATAGCTACTATAAAGTTGTCTTCTGTTGCCATTATATCGTTTTTTTGTATTTGTCGTTATATATATAATATAGGAGTATAATGTACGCGACCTTCTTAAAAGAGCGCGTACACAGTAGTAGGGATTTGTTAAGAAATCAGCTCTTGGCAGCTTTGCGTCCCACAATTTGTGAAACATGTTCCACTGAGATGGCAGCATACTTATTCCATCCCACCTCGGGCAACACCTTCTCGTAGAAGGTATAGAGGTTGCGGAACTTGGTGCTGATGCTGTCTGCCGTACCAAACACAATGACATGATTGCCTACACGCGGCACCATCTCAATGCGCTGTTGAGGAGTAACGTAAATTTGTTCAATTTGGTCGTTCCAAAAAGAGTCGTTGTGTAAAAAACGTCCCAACTTAACCAATTGCTTTTTGGCAAAATCGCGCGTTACGTTTCCTGTTGCTACAATAAGGTCGGCTGAATATCCTTGCGGATTCATCGGATTTCCTTTATCGTCAATGTAATAGTTTTCGCCATTATCGGCTATCACGCGCAACAAGGGCAGACGTTGCTGAATAAGCACGTTCACTACACCATCGGGCGATTTGTAGCACGACACAGAGTCGATAAACGAGTTCTTTTTCAAAGCTCGCTCTATTTCCGTACCGTCAATCTGCTTCATTTGTCTACCTACAGGATAGAGTCCTGAAGCACGTAGTATGCGGTCGGCTTCCTCAGCTGTAATAAAGCCAGCATGCGAGCTATCGGCTACGGTGAAACTTACTTGTCGGCACACCGTTTTATTGCCATGTGTAGTGAAGTCAGCAAAAGCAAAACCCAAATACACCACAATGCCTACAAGCAGCACCAATTTAATTAGGGTTTTCATATAAGGGGTATAAAGGGTTATTGTGTTCAGTAGGGGCTATTGGGCTTATTGGGGTTATTGGGCTATAAGAGATGTTTGAATTTTTCTTACAACCTCCTATAACCTAATAACCCTCTTTACATGATAACCTCATAGTCCCTTTCAACGGAACTTACTTCTTTTCCAAAATCTCCTTAATTTGCGGTATATAGTTTACCGCATCACCTGCACCAAGCACAATGAGGACATCAAAGTCGTGTGCCTCAACAAAGGCAGGGATATCTGTTTTTTGAATAAGATATTTCTCGATGCCTGGACGCAAATTGTTGTAGATAATATCGCTGGTAACACCAGGAATGGGCTTTTCGCGTGCAGGATAAATCTCGGTAAGAATAACCTCGTCGAGCAAAGAGAGACTATCGGCAAAATCCATATAGAAATCACGCGTACGGGTGTAAAGGTGCGGCTGGAAGATAGCAGCAATTTTACGACCATTAAACACCTCGCGAATACTCAAAATGCTCTGCTTAATTTCGGCAGGATGGTGTGCATAGTCTGAAAGAAGCACATGACGATCGTTTTTCAATGCAAAGTCAAAGCGACGATCTACACCAGCAAACGAAGCCATGGCACTTCGAATTTCTTCGGGAGTAGCTCCAGCTATTTGTGCCAATGCCATAGCAGCAATGCCATTGTCGATGTTAATGCTTACAGGCACACCCAACTCCACATTGCTAATATTGCCAAGTGGCGAAACAAAGTCGAAGACGATGGTACCCCCACCAATGCGAATATTCTCAGCATGGAAGTCACCTTCTGTACGGTCGTAGGTATAAACCTTCACACCCTCTTGTGGATGGGGCTGCATCTTAAGATTGCGGTGAATAATGAGTGCGCCACCGGGCTGAATGAGTTCAGTGTAATGGCGGAAGCTCTCAAGATAAGCTTCTTCAGTGCCATAGATGTCGAGATGGTCGGCATCTGTTGCCGTGATTACCGTTGCAAAAGGACGCAGATGATGAAAAGAGCGATCGAACTCATCAGCTTCTATCACCACATAGGGTGAATCTTTGCTCAAAAGATAGTTTGTACCGTAGTTTTTGGTGATACCTCCCAAAAAGGCATTGCAACCCACATGGCTTTCGTGGAGCAAATGTGCCGTCATGGAAGTAGTAGTAGTTTTGCCATGTGTGCCCGCTACACAGAGTCCCTTCATGGAACGGGTGAGTGTGCCAAGCACTTGTGCACGTTTTTGTATATCAAATCCGTTTTCACGGAAATAAGTCAATTCCTGCGATCACTCCGACAATTCCCATATCCAGATAGTCTTCCGGATTTTG
>OIXW01000528.1_pt1 | contig 11375 bp, 10 predicted proteins | sample 1587951 | NCBI WGS metagenome assembly OIXW01 (sample SAMN03283239) | human gut metagenome | biome: human-associated habitat; material: feces | host: Homo sapiens | place: Peru | collected 2012
CTTCGCATCGACAAGATTTCATTTGAATAAAACGGAATAAAAGGAACTATCATATCGGCAGCAATGCCCGTATGACGGTTCCTTTTATGTTATATGTAAGCCTACCCGATATACTCTATAGAAAATGAAAGTAGCCGATGCAACGACATCAAAAAGAGAATAAGATAATATGTATTGTAAATTATAAATTATTAATTATAAATTGATTAGCGATTATGGCAAGCATTTTTTCAAAGATTGCAGCAGGAGAGATTCCTAGCTACAAGTGTGCAGAAAGCGACAAGTTCTATGCTTTCCTCGACATTAGCCCTATCGGCAAAGGTCATACTTTGGTGATTCCCCGCAAGGAGGTTGATTACATCTTCGATATGGAAGACGAAGACCTGGCTGAGTTTGAGGTTTTCGCCAAGAAAGTAGCCAAGGCTATCAAGGCAGCCTTCCCATGCAAGAAAGTGGCGCAGGTTGTTTTGGGTCTGGAGGTTCCTCATGCCCATATCCACCTCATCCCAATGAACAGCGAAGCTGATGTAAACTTCCGCAAGGAGCATCTCAAACTCACAGAGGAAGAGTTCAAGGAAATTGCTGATAAGATTTATACAGAATTCAAGAAACTTTAAATGCAAGAAGTTTCAAACAGAAAAAGAGCTGCGAATATGCTTCGCAGCTCTTTTTATATCTTTATTTCATAAGCCATTGCTTAGACGAACTCATCGCCTTTCTTCATCTGCACCTCGTTTACATATTTACGCACCAGGGCAGAAGAATCTTCTTTCTTGCATATCAACAATACATTGTCATTCTCGGCTACGATGAAACCATCCAGTCCGTTCAATACAGCCAGCTTACCTTTAGGCAACTTGATTACATTGTTATGACAATTCTCCATCATCACATCGCTATCAACAACCACATTGTCATCGCTGCTCTTCTGCATCGCCTCGTAGATACTGTGCCAGGTACCCAGATCAGCCCAGCCGAAGTCACACTTCATCATATAGACATTGCTAGGTTTGTCAAGCACTCCGAAATCTACTGATATATTAGGATAAGAAGAGAAGCTCTCCTTCATGTATGCATTCTCTGTCTCCACACTAAATTCGGGATACTGTTTATCGTAATCACGGAGTACAGGGGGCAGAATCTTGCAGAAACACTCACGCAGATACTTCACATTAGAAAGGAATAAACCCGTATTCCAATAGAACTCTCCACTCTCTACAAAAATCTTGGCAAACTCTCTTTCCGGTTTCTCTGTAAACGACTGCACCTTGTACAATCCGTTGCCGATAGCTTCACCCATCTGAATATATCCATATCCAGGTTCAGGACGGGTTGGCTTCACACCCATCGTCAGGAAACGGTCATGTTCTGCCACAAAAGCCAGACCTTCCAATACGTTCTCCCGGAAAGCATCTTCATTGAAGATAGCCTGATCCGAAGGAGTGGCGATGATGCAGGCATCAGGATTGAGCATCGAGATGCGATGATTGGCCCATGCCATGCTAGGTGCCGTATTGCGATGAATAGGTTCCGCCAATATCCGTTCTGCAGGAACCTCAGGCAACTGTTCCTTTACCAGTTGAACATATTCTTCATTTGTGTTGATAAATATATGGTCGGCAGGCACGATCTTTGCCATACGGTCAAAGGTTTGCTGAAGCTGGGTGCGCCCCACTCCAAAGAAGTCGACAAACTGCTTCGGATAGTTGCTGCGGCTGCAAGGCCAGAGTCTGCGGCCCTTACCTCCCGCCAATATCACACAATAATTATTTCCGTTACTCTTCATATCTTGAGTCTAATATTTTGTTGGTTTTCAAAATTCATCTGTAAAGTTAGTGATTATCCGTGAAAGTGCCAAAGATTTTCTTGAAATTTAATAAAGTGGACTATAAAAACAACAAAAATTTAATGTTTCTGCATTAAAAATGCATTTTTAGAAAAAAAAGTCACCAAAAAGTTTGTCAGTTCAAAAATTATTAGTACCTTTGCAACCGCAAATAAGCAAGGTGGTATTTGCCCAGATGGCGGAATCGGTAGACGCGCTGGTCTCAAACACCAGTGGAGCAATCCATCCCGGTTCGATCCCGGGTCTGGGTACTAAATTAAATTATTAAACGCTTGTAAGCCAATCGCTTGCAAGCGTTTTTTGCTTTTTAAGGTGTACTAAAAGTGTACTTATTCTTACTGCCAGTACGATAAATTGAGAGAGAATATTATCTCACCATTATCTTAATGCCATCTACGATGTAGAGGCCTGGACGAAGGACAACGGTCTGCTCCTGACCTGCCGTCAGACGAACTTCTGACATCTTCTGTCCACTGATGTGATATACGCCCACACGTTTGTCGGCATCTGTCTTGATAACCACAGCTCCCTTTTCGCCTCGTACATAAGTTCCGGCATCTGTCTTCACTGAAGATATGGAAGATGGTACGCCAGTAACATAGGCTATCAGGGCATTGCCCTTGATCCATTTCCGACCACTACCTGTAACTATATCATAATAGTGTGTACCTATCGTACAATTAGCAAATTCCGAATATTTATTTGTTGTAAAATCATATGAATTGAAATATACAAGAATCGAATGACTGCCCACCTCATCTGGAGTGACAGTATATTCCACATAGGTAATCGCTCCATTACCTGCAGCTCTTGCCCTATTAGGCTCTATCCAACCTTTATTGGTTTCGGCATTATATGGCACGAAGCAATAATCCAAATAGCCAGGTCCACCTGTATTCCTTACGCCAAACCTTACCATGAGTTTATCGTCTTCAACCAATGGCAATTTACATTTTGCGCTGTAACATATTCCTTCACCAAACTTACCTGGAGTAGCATTACTCTCTGAAGAAACGACTGTGAAATTAGGAGCCGCTGCCGTCGTCAACGTAAACAGCTGACCGTTCACGATGACTTCATCCTTGTTGGCTACATCCGTTATCCACAGATACTGTTGAGACGAAGATGTTTCCGGTAACTCTATCTGTCGTGTCACCGAACCGCGAGCTGGTATGGTAATATACAGGTCGAAATCTGGCGAACTGGGCTTGGTATTGTCCTTCGTGTTAGTGTAAATGTTCACCAAACCATTGAACTCCATATCCATACTGTTGGTAAATGTTACCATCAGCGGATTGGTCATACCCTTGTAAAGACCATCTTCGGCTGTTACCGTTGCTGCCAGAGGAGTAGTAACCGGAGTCAGCTTCGTGGCATCAACATTGATGATAAAAGGCTGATTGTTATAGAACGAACAAACATGCCAATTCTTCGTATCAGAACTATAGATAGGATAAATCACATTGATACCCATAGGGAAAGGATAGTTGATGGTAAGTTCTAAATTTTTACCATAAGTGCCGTAAGTACCTCCATCAGGTTTTACAGCACGCAGAGTAAATATACGAGAATAGTTTGACACGAGAACTATAGTTCCGTTTGCCTTGATGCCATAGGCAAAATAGCCAGTAAAATCCGTCGTACTCTGGTTGACAAAGCAGGTATTGGCTTCTGCCTGAAAAGACTCCAAAACATGCTCACGTGTAGTCTTAGTCCAGGTAATACCAGTCATTCCACCATGATCCATACTCATGATCTGTGGATAAGAAGCAAGAGGCTCATCCACCTTGCCATTATCGGGAGCTATACCGATAATCATAGAGCAGTCTCGATTGTAGCCATCCACAGCAGAGCCAGAGCCGGCACCACCCTTCGTGGGTTGAAGAATAGTCAGGTCGAAGTAACCATCCTGATAGCCTCCCCATCCCCAGTTGATGTGATAAAGACCGTTGCCATCGCTTCCATCGCATACAAACTCGTGACCACCATCCGAAGCCTGACCGCTATAAAGAATGGGGCGCTTTGCCTTCAGCTCATTATCGATCAGCGTCATCCATTGCTGCAAGGTAAAGACAGTACGGGTAAGGTCTTGCATCAAGTCGGCATCATAACCAAAATAAGTCGCCAAGATGGTTGGTGTGACGTTTGCTCCCGACGAAGGCCCATAGTCCATCTTCACCGCAGCACCACAATGGTACATCAATTTGGCAACAGCATCAGCTTGTTGCTGGCTATAGCCCGAGTTAGGATATGTAGGCAACATATTGTCCCAGTCGTAGGTCGCACCAGAAGATATTTCTGGTATTTGAATTCCATAACTTTTAGCAGTATAAGCCTTAATAGTAGCTTTCAACTCCTTAGGATACTGATAATACATCATCACCTGCGCCATGGCAGTAGCTACACAGCCCGTCACCGAGCGGTTGGTGCCATTATATAACGGACACATATTATTATAAGGCTCATACTGATTCCACTTAATACTACCCAAGAGAGGTGCTACAGCAGCAGAGCTGGCCCGATCGGCACGCCACTGGCGAGCCTCAGCCAATCCTCCTGACACCTGAGCATCACCCTTGAGCAAAGCCTCTACCGTTTCCTGGTAAGCCTTCATAAAGCCCACATAGTTGGCAGGCAAATGGTCGGGGTCGTAAGTGCCCTGAGCAGAGTAGCCCACCACTTCCGGCATTCTGTCGTCACCCGACACAATGGTAAATCCCTTATCCTCGCCATTGGCAAAGACATAATAGCATGTGGCAGAAGGAGACACTGCAGAAGAAACCGACATGCGGGGAGCCGCCTTTGCTGAAGCCGCCACCTCGGCATCCATCTCTATACCAAGCATGGCAGCCTGTCGCTGAGCTATAGCCTTCGCCTGCTGATAACTACGCGGACCGGCTATTGCCGAAACCGACAACAAAAGCATCAACGATAATAAGAGTAAAAAGTTCTTCTTCATAAAATTCAATGATTAAGTTAGTGAATAGACTCAAATTAATTTTCTATGCCACAAATATAGCATATTTTTCACAAACGACCAAGTTCGGATGCCTGAAAAATCAATCAAGACAAGAAAATCATACCATTTGCTCCTTTTTTTACGTTTTGACACCTTCCTCAAAGCTGCTGTACCGTAGCTTCTTGACTCAACTTTCGCAAATGGGAATGTTTAGAGAAGTTACAGGGGAGTTAAACTGAACGGAGTGACAGCTCCTTTAACTCCCCTCATGCGAAACATGAAATACATATAAAAAAATGAGTATAGATTTGGAAATATGAGATTTTATCCGTATTTTTGCAGCAATTAGACAAAACTATTTAATAACTCTATTAAAAACCCCATTTATTCATGAAGAAACTTTTTAGCTTGGTTTGCACCTGTTTGCTGGCAATGAGCATGCAGGCAGCCGAAACCGACAAGTATGACGCGCTCTATGAGAACCTTCCTTTCCAGATGGAGAAGGTGACACGTCCTCAGTTCCCTGCCAACGAGGTAAACCTGAAGGATTTCGGAGCCGTAGGTGATGGTTCTACCCTTTGCACCGAAGCTTTCAGCAAGGCTATTGAAGCCCTGAGCCAGAAAGGCGGAGGAAAGCTCATCGTGCCACAGGGCGTATGGTTTACAGGCCCCATCACATTGAAGAGCAACATCAACCTGCACATCGAGAAGGGCGGCATTATCCTTTTCTCACCCGATGATGCCCTCTATACTTTCGTCAAGACTTCTTTCGAGGGTCTCGACACACGTCGTTGCCAGTCTCCTATCTCGGGCAACGGACTTACCAACGTGGCTATTACTGGTCAGGGAGCCATTGACGGTAATGGCGAGTACTGGCGCCCTCTGAAAAAGCAGAAGGTAACCGACGCTCAGTGGAAAGCCATCACTTCACGAGGTGGTGCCTACAAGCGCAAGGACTATTGGTTCCCGTCAGAAGGCGCTCTCAAGGCTGACAACAGTGCCAACATGAACGTGCCTGCAGAACCTACGTCAGAAGAGGGATGGAACGAAATCAAGCGATTCCTCCGCCCTGTCATGGTAAGCTTGGTAAACTGCAAGAATGTTTGGCTCAATGGCGTTATCTTCCAGAACTCTCCTGCCTGGAACATCCATCCATTGATGTGCGAGAACGTGCTCATCGAAGATGTACTGGTACGCAACCCCGCGTATGCACAGAATGGTGACGGTCTTGACCTGGAGTCATGCAAGAACGCACTCATCGTCAATTCTACTTTCGATGTGGGCGACGACGGTATCTGCATCAAGAGTGGTAAAGATGCCGACGGAAGAAAGCGTGGCATTCCTTGCGAGAACGTCATCGTAGACGGATGTACAGTCTTCAAGGGTCATGGCGGATTCGTAGTAGGAAGCGAGATGAGCGGTGGTGTGAAGAACGTGATGGTTACCAACTGCCAGTTCCTCGGTACCGATGTAGGTCTGCGATTCAAGAGCACACGTGGTCGTGGCGGCGTAGTAGAGAACATCTTCATCAAGAATATGTCTATGTTCGACATTCAGACCGACGTAATCACCTTCGACCTTTATTATGGAGGCAAGTCGGCTGTTGAGGTTCTCAACGATGGCGACGAGGCCAAGAACCAGAAGGTAGAGAAATTCAAGGTCGACGAGACTACTCCTTGCTTCCGCAACATCGACATCGACCATGTCATCTGCCGTACAGCCCGCCGTGCTGCTTACTTCAACGGTTTGCCCGAGATGCCTGTTCAGAACATCAGCATCAAGGACTTGGAGGTGAACAATGCCGAACAGGGCATCGTGATCAACCGTACTGAGAACGTGAAGCTCGAGAATATCAAGGTAACCGCAAAGACTCATACCTTCGATGCCAAGAACTCGAAGAACGTGAGTGTAAACAGCAAAACCTACAAGAAGATCGACGAAAAGGGCGTTACCCTCGATTTCTAAAGACTGCGAAGACTTGCCATATAGGACAAAAAGCCTATATGGAATACAAGACTTAATAACTCCCAAAAACATTTTGCGGTAAAAGCACAGCAAACATTCTGATATTTTGCTGCGTTTTTACCGCAAATTTCGTATATCACTATTGAAAAAAAATCGTCAAACTACTACAAAATCTCCGTTCAAAGGCTTTGAACGGACATTCAAAGGCTTTGAACAGAAATTTATCAATAGACAAAAAACTTTCGAACCTGTACGGTTGGAAAGTCCCAAAACTTCTATAAGCAGCACGCCCTGGGCTAAGAGCTTCTGCCCTTTCAGGGCGTGTGGGGAAAAACTTGCGAAACTTCTACTTCTAATATAAAAGCCCGTCTGCTAATATAAAAGCCTGACTGCAGGAAAAAGCCGACAGCAACCAGCCATCGGCCTGTTTCATTAAAGACTGCGGTGGTACATCTTCCTGATTTCTTCGTTTATGAAATCTTGAAAACCAGGACTGTCGATAATCTCGATATGGCTGTACAGTCCCAAGACAAAACGGGCAATACCCAAGTAGCTTGCCACATCCATAGACAACAGCCAGTACTTGGGAGCTTTTCCTTCATTATTATCGGTTTCATCGGGCAATTCAACGATGAATTCGGCTGATTTGGGATATTCCTCAATCATCAGACTATATGCCAGACGGTCGAGTTTCAACCTGACAGACAACCGCTCATCACCACTAAACATAAAGAGATCGGTAAACATCTGGCGATGCTTGGCCTCGTTGCCCCACTCCAGATCGAGCAGGATAACATTGCCCATACGCGACACCTTGAATGTCTTGTTCATCTTGGAACTAAGTTCATAGCAGCGCACATCATTATTGTTGTTCATCATAAGGAAAGGCTCCACCACCCGGTCGGTACAACTCTTGCTGTGAGGCGAGGAATAACCTTCTATCTTGACAAGCCGATGACGCTTGATGGCATCGTAGAGCACGCCGACATGATGGGCAGCCTGCTCGCGCAACTGAGGATTGGCAAGAATGTTGAGGTCATAGAAACGATCCAACTTGCGGCGCAGTCGCTCCACGATGGCATTATTGTCTTCCACCTTATTTAATATAGAGAGCATGGTGAGGGCTTCCTCCTCGGTGAAGTTGATGGTTTCGAAGAGATGCTTGAAGAATGGCGACTCCCTGTCAAGACTGTATATCCTGCCATTCTTCTCCACCTTGAAGCCCCAGTCGCGGAAACTCTCCAAATAATAATACAGCATACGTCGCGAAATGCCCGCACGCTCGCAAAGAGTATCCACATCATAACGATGGTTCTCGGTAAGGAGAAGCATCAGGTTCATTTCTTTTTCCAGTTTGTCGTGTCGCATAAAGCCTGAATGTGATAAGTTGATGAGTCGGCAAGAGGCTGAAGACTGCTTTTTATGTTAATAGAGTTTAACAGCCACTCACTTTTAACATAAGAACTCAGAAAGTGAACATATATTGCACAAAAGCCTCCTAATTTTGCCCTCAGAAACAAAGAAAGACCAGTAAAAGGGCTTTCATACAGTAAGGAAACTATAAAACTATAAAGAATTATGGAAAAGAATATCACATTGGGCACTTCAGCCGACATCAACTTCGTAGTAAACAGCATCAGCAACGGCAGCAAGAGCGTTGTGGACGGCAGTAAGAGCCTGATAAGCAGTATCAAGAGTTTGCTGCAAAGCGGCAAGCAACCCATAGAATGGCTGCAAAGCTACTATTCCATCATCATGGAAAAGGAAGTGAGCATGAAGCAGACCCTCCTCCTCATCGCCACCCAGTTTACATTCGTACTGGGCATCCTGCCTGCCGACATCAATCTGGCATTAAGAGCCGCTTTCTTGGGCAGTTTCGCCTTCTGCCTGCATCTGTGCAAGAAGAGTTTTCAAGAGGAAATATAAATTGATTTCATTAACCGTCACTTAATCCTTGAACTCAAGAGAAAGCTCGCCCGAACCCAAGAGATTGTAGCTCATGCGGTGATAAGGCGTAACCCCATACTCCCTGATGGCTGCCCGGTGCTTCTTGGTGGGATAACCCTTGTTGCTCTTCCAGTCGTACTGAGGATATTCCTCGGCAAGGGCATCCATATAGTCGTCACGATAGGTCTTGGCCAGAATGCTCGCAGCAGCTATCGCCATATACTTGCCGTCGCCTTTCACTATCGTGGTATGAGGCAGATCATGGTATGGCTTGAAACGATTGCCATCCACAATAATCGCCTCTGGACGAACCTTGAGCTGATCGAGTGCCCTGTGCATCGCCAAGATACTGGCATTGAGGATATTGATCTTATCTATCTCCTCGGGAGTAACGATTCCTACAGCCCATGCTACGGCATCACGCTCTATCTGCACGCGAAGAGCCTTGCGCCTCTTGTCTGTAAGCTGCTTGCTGTCGTTGAGCGCTTCATTCTGATAACCAGAAGGCAGAATGACAGCAGCCGCATAGACACTGCCAGCCAGACAACCACGACCAGCCTCATCGCAGCCGGCCTCTATAAGGTCCTTATAATAATGACTTTCCAACATCTTCTAAATGGTGTTTTACTGAATAATAAAAACTATTTGATGCAAAAGTAGCACAAATATCCGACTCATGCAAATCTTGATGGATGATTTTTAAGGATTACGTATGAAACTATAGGATAATAAAGCGATGGGATCAGTAACTTTGCATCAAAACTAATCAAAACCCATTATGAAACAAACGATTTGTATTCTTTTATCAGCTATCGCTATCTCGCTCGGCTGCTCAGCCAAGAAGCAGACGAGCACTTTCCCCGACGGCACACCTATCTCTTCATGGTTTGCCGACACCACCGGTGTGGAACTGAAGGACATGGGCAAGCCCTACATCATTACCGATTATGGAGTGGTAAATGACTCAACCATCATTCAGACCCAGAAGATTCAGGAAGTCATAGACCGTTGTCATGCCAATGGTGGCGGAGTCATCGTGGTGCCTGCAGGCACTTATCTTACAGGCTCACTATTCTTCAAACCAGGCTGCAACCTGTATTTGGAAGAGAACGCCACACTGAAAGGAAGCGATGCCATCACCCATTATCAGATAGTGAAGACTCGACTGGAAGGTCAGACCTTAGACTATTTTGCAGCACTCATCAATGCCGATCATCACGATGGATTCACCATTGCAGGCAAGGGAACCCTCAACGGCAACGGACATAAATTCTACGATGAGTTCTGGCTGCGCAGAAAAGTCATCAAGAAGTGTACCAACTTGGAGGCTCTCCGCCCAAGACTGGTCTACATCTCCAACTCCAACGACGTGAAGGTAAGCGGCATCAGAATGGTGAACTCTGGTTTCTGGACCAACCATCTGTACAAGTGCAAACGCGTGAAATACCTCAACCTGTATATCTACGCACCGACAAGCGGCTATCCTAAAGGTCCAAGCACCGACGCCATAGACATCGATGGATGCGAGGATATGCTGATAAGAGGCTGTTGGGTAAACGTGAACGATGACGGTGTGTGTCTGAAAGGCGGCAAGGGAACCTTCGTAGACAAGGACAGCACCAATGCTCCCTGCCGCAACGTCATCGTAGAGAACTGCTATTTCAAGAAAGCCGGTGGAGGTGTCACCTTCGGAAGCGAGTGCTATGATGCTAAGAATGTGATTATAAGAGACTGCCAGTTCAACGGAACCAGCAACATCCTTCTCTTCAAAATGCGCCCCGACACACCACAGAGATACGAGGATGTACTGGCAGAAAACTGCACAGGAGTAGTTACCTTCGGCATCAGAACCCGTATTTGGACCCAGTTCTACGACAAGAAAGACAGAGACGACATGCCCCGTTCAGTCATCAACAACGTGAAGATGAAGAATATCAAGGTGAAGAGCACCAAACAATTCTACACAATGATACCTTCAGAAAACTACGACTTGGGTAGTTTCTCATTCGAAAACATCGATGTCACCGACCCTGTAGGAATTATGGACACATCGGTATTGGGCAGTTGCAAGCTCAACAAAGTGAAACTTAATGGTAAAGTCATTAAGTAGTTTTTTAGAAGGAGTTAAAGGAGTTAAAGGAGTTAAGACAACAGTCTATTTGGATAAGATGCAGGACATTAGTCCCTTACCTCTTGAAATAGACGTTACCCACAAAGCATTTGTCTTAACTCCTTTAACTCCTTTAACTTCTGAAGAAAATCTCCTTTAGAAACCGTCTTAACTTCTGTACTGCGATGGCGGCATACCAAACTGCTCCTTGAAGCACTTGCTGAAGTAGTACGGATTGTCGAAACCTACCGCATAAGCCACCTCCGACACATTCTTCTCGCCCTCCTTCAGCAGTTCGGCGGCTTTTCTCAGTCGGATAACACGGATATACTCATTAGGTGTATAACCCGTAGTTCCCCTTACCTTTTTATAGAAGATGGTGCGTCCCAAGTGCAACAGTCCTGCCACCTTGTCGACAGAAAGGTCCTGTTCGCCAAGGCGAGAGTAGACGATACTGTCAAGACGCTTGACAAACAAGCTGTCCTGCTCGTTGCTGAGCATGGCTGAGCGAATCTCCTGCGGTTCCTTGCCAAACTTCTGACGAAGTA
>OIXW01000530.1_pt1 | contig 11371 bp, 14 predicted proteins | sample 1587951 | NCBI WGS metagenome assembly OIXW01 (sample SAMN03283239) | human gut metagenome | biome: human-associated habitat; material: feces | host: Homo sapiens | place: Peru | collected 2012
TGTTATTTCTTTTAAATCATTTTCAATGCCTTTTAAATATTGATAATCTGTATTCATATACAAGACTTTCACAATTTCTTGTCCCTTTAAAAATTCAATATTATCATCAAAGATTTCAGTGACTTCCATTCTTCCTGCTAAATAATCTTTTTCTTCTTGGATATATTTATAAGCATAAACCATATCTTTTGTATAAACATGAATACAAACATCATAATCTAAACCTCTTTTATAAAGTTCATTTGCTTTTTCAAAAGAAATTCCTTCAAAATGAAGTAACTTACTTCCTTTATTTTCAGTAATGGCTCCGCCATTATAAGAAATAACATATTCATTTTCTAAATCATACAATCCTAAATCTTTTAGTGTTCCTCCAACAGTATTAAAGCCTCTTCCTGTTGCTGGAACAAATTTAACTCCTAATTCTTTTGCTTTTTGAATGGCTTCTATATTATCCTTAGAAATAGTACGATCATCACTTAACAATGTTTCATCTAAATCACATGCTATAATTTTATACATAGTATCCCTCTTTTCTTACTTTTATCTTATCAAAAAGGAATTAATATTTTCGTAACTTTCATGATATGAAATAAATATTTTATATGGTATGTTTAAAACGTATTTTTGAAATTATAGAAGTATCTAAAGAAGATGACACAGCAAGTCATATTTATGATCTTATGATGATGTTTACAATATTTATGAGTATTATTCCTCTTGCTTTTAAACAAGAAACAAAGTTATTTGCAACACTCGATTTAATTACAGTTATAATTTTTATTATTGATTATTTATTAAGACGGGCTACAGCTGATTTAAAATATGATGATCCTCGCTTTATTTCTTACATAAAATATCCATTTTCATTTATGGCAATTATTGATTTATTATCAATACTTCCTTCAATCAATATTATAAATAAAGGATTTAAAGCCCTTAAAACCATTCGTCTTATCCGTACCTTCCGTGTTTTAAGAATCTTTAAAAGCTTTCGTTATTCAAAAAATATTCAAATTATTATTCAAGTTGGAAAAAACTCAAAAAATGCTTTGATTGCTGTTCTTTATTTAGCCGTTGGTTATATTTTTGTTTGTGCCCTTATTATTTTTAATGTTGAACCGGATAGTTTTAATACTTTTTTGATGCTGTTTATTGGGCAACCATTTCTCTTACTACCGTTGGTTATGGTGATATTTATTCAATAACAACTTTAGGAAGAATAATTACAATGATTTCTTCTTTTATGGGAATTGCAATTGTTGCTTTACCAGCAGGTATTATTACGGCAGGTTATATGAAAGAAATAGAATCAGACAAAATCTGATTCTATTTTAATGAGCTATTTATCATTGGCTTATCGTCATCGTTTTTCATAATAAAGAAAGTATACATATGATAAGGACATTCCTTTAATCCAAATAACATTGCATAGATATTTTCTTCTTCTGTTTCTACTTCCTTATAAGCATCCAAATATTTTTTATAACCTAATATGTTTTCTAAATCTTGGTAGATTTCTAAACTATATCTTCCATCTACAAATTTATGTTCTTGTTTGAGTTTGTTTTGCATATCTTTTAGATAAGCTTTTTTCCATTGAACAACCTTATCAAAATCTGCTTCCATCCATTTACTAATAACTTTATTTTCTACAATATGATCTATTTCTAAACGATAAAGCATTTGAAATAATTGATCTTCAACATAATTATTTGTATAAGATTTATTAAAATGAATGTTGAGTTCTCCCTCTTTTTCTTCTAAAGTAATTTCTTTTTGTTTTTCCCATTTTTTTAAACATGCATAAATAAGAATAAATTCATCTTGAGGAAGTTCATTTATTAATGAAAGTAAATAGGTTGTATATTGTAAATCTTGTGGTTGTTTATTATTTGGTTTTATCTTTTTATAGTTAAGCACATGTTTTTTATGATCTTGATAAGGGATATTTGGAAAATGTGTTTTAGGTCTTTTTTGATAAAAGTAATAAAGAACAATAAGAATCATTGCAAAAACAAATAGTAATTCCATAAGATTCCCTCCTTTATCTTATTGTATCAAAAAATGGAGAAAATCTCCATTTTTACTTAATTCTTACAAAACGATCTTTGATATCTTTAACCTTTACGCCTTGTATAACCTCTGCATTTTCATCACTATACTGTGATATAGTACTATCCCCATCTATTTGATCTTTATAACTAATAACAAAATAGATATCTTTTTCACCATTATTGATCACTAAATAACATTCCTTTTCTTTATCAAACATATGAGTAATATCCACTACCTTATTTTGATAATAGAATAAATATTTATCTTCTTTTTCGTTATAAACAATTTCACTATCATCATTCATACTTTCTGCAAGTTCATCACCACTCATTGGTTCTATTCCTGTAAGTGTTCCTTTAAATCCCATGTTTATACCCATATCAACTACATTACCGTCCTCATCTGTTGTATAGAAATGATAAGCATTTTTATCTTCTTCCTTATATTGAACATTTCTTTTTTCCCCTCGAAACCATACTTCTAATTTACTTTGAATACCTCCTACATCAAAAGCATAAGCTACAGTAAAGGTAGAAAGTAATACAATGAATGAAGTCATAATAGTTACAAGTGGTTTAGAAATTCTTTTTTTGTTTAAATTAACTTCTTTTTGATAGTGAACATGTTTAAATGCTTGTTTATACGCTTCTTTATTCTTCATCGTTCCAGTTCTCCTTAAGTTGTTCTTTTAATAATTGTCTTGCTCTTGAAAGTCTTACTTTGACATTTCCTTCATTTAATTTTAATTGTTGAGCAATTTCTTTAATTGAATAATCTTCATAGTAATACAAATGAATCACAATACTATACTTTGATGGCAAAGCCATCACAGCTTGAAATAATTCTTCATCCTGTGGTGTATCAAAAGGAATAGTAGCCATATAGTCTTCTATCGCTACTTGTTTTCTTCGCCAAAACTTTCTTTGAATATCTTTTGCTTTATTAATAGCTACTCTATATAGCCAAGATTGAATATGTTCTTTTGATTCAAAATCTTTTTTATATGTATGATATTTAAGAAAAGTTTCTTGAACAACATCATCTGCATCATCAGGATTCTTTAAGATGGATAAGCCTATCGCAAAAATACGATCTTTGTATTTTTCAATTACTTTTTCTGTACCTAATTTCATAACAACCTCCTCAAGAGCTCTTTCACTTATAATACGTTTTATAAGGAAAAAAGGTAACAAAAAACACATTATTTTAATGTGCTTTCTAAAAAATATTATTTATAATATACATCTCGGCGGTCATCTCGGCGGTCATCTCGGCGGTCATCTCGGCGGTCATCTCGGCGGTCATCTCGGGTATATTATAAAATTATTTTTTTATAATATACCCACCATTTCTGGTTGTTCCCTCATATTCAATTATTTCTTTTTTTCTTAATCCTTTAATAGCTGTTTCTATGCTTGTCTTCTTTAATATTAATATTTCTGAAATTTGTTTTGTATTCAATCCAGGATGACTAGATATAACACCATAAACTAATAGTTGCTTTTCAGGTAAAGTAGTGGGGTCAAAAATATTATTCTTATTTTCTTCTATTCTTGCTTTTCGAGAAACGATACTATTTTCTAAAGTTAATAAAACTGATGATGAATTAGGTTCTGTATATATGGGATCTTTTAAAAATGATTCTTGCATTTCATCATATATACGTTTTACCCCTTCATTTAATTCTTTAACATATCCAAACTCTGTTAATACCCTTGCAATTCGAGGATTTCTAGAGTATCTTGTATATTTCATATTTTCAAGTGTTACTATATTTGGTAATTTCCCTGGACTAAAAATTTCTAAATGATCATCATATAATGAAATTCTAATGCAATCACCTTGTAATGAATAATTTCTATGTGTTATCGCATTAACAATTCCTTCAAACCAAGGAAATTCAGGATATTCTGGAATTGTTTTAAACATACCATCTTCTGCCAAATATTGAAAATCTCTTAATTGAGAATGCATTTCTCGCTTTATATCTTCTATAATTCTAGGAATAGCATTTTCATAATTGATTTCTTTAATAATATTTAACCTTTTCCCTGTTTCCATTTTATTTCCTTCAAACTTTAATAATCTAACACGCGCATTAGGTAAATATTTTGTAGGAAATTTTCCAAACAGTAATATCCCAGCATAAGTTAAATGCCCTTTTTTCATGAGAGCTCTCGCTTCAAGAATTTCTTCTAAAGATAAATTAGTGTTTAAAATTTCTTTATATTTAGAAAGTAATTCGATATCAACATCTTCAAATGTAGATTCTTCTACTACTAAATCTTCAAATCTTCGTTCACCTTTATCATATTCTAATTGAATTATTTGCTCATGATTTAATAGTTTTGATTTATCGCCTACTCTTAAATACACTTTGGAATCTTTAGTTTTTATTACAAAATTTTCACTTGGCTCTATTTCAAATAAAAGAACTTTTTTATTTTCTATTAACCTTTCTTCATAATTAATTTTTACATTTCCATCAATTAAATAAGGTGCTTCTAAAAATTCATTTACTTTATGCGCATTCATACCATCAAAACCAGTAATTTCTCCATTATTTTCTATCCCAACAACTAAAACTCCACCGTTTGCATTTGCGAAAGCAACTATATGTCTAAGAATGTCTACAGGTTTTATTCTTGCGCTTTTACGATCAAAATACTGATTTTCTTCACTTTCAATAAGGTATTGAGTAGTAATATTTTTTATTATCATTCCTAAAGCCCCTTTCATTAAAAAAAGTTTATATATTAGATACCCTATTTTACCATTGTATAGTATTTATTTCATCGCTTTTTATCACAAAATTTATATAATTATATTTTTTCACATTTATTAATATTCATTCTATAAAACAAAAAATTTTATTAATCAATTCCAAATTAAAAACCCCTGGTTATGAACCTTGGGGTATGTTTATATATTTAATCTACATCATATGCTACTAAGTCATCAAAAGTTTGTCTACGAATCACTTCTTTAGAATGACCTTGATATGTAAAGACAACTGCAGGTTTTGGTAATTGGTTGTAGTTAGAAGACATTGAATAATGATAAGCTCCTGTAGAGAACATCGCAAGAATATCTCCTGGTTGAGGGTCTTGTAACATAATATCTTTAATCAAAATATCTCCTGATTCACAGTTTTTACCAGCTACTGTTACTAAATGGTCTGCTTCTTGTCCTGCTTTATTAGCAATAACAGCATCATATTTAGCGTTATATAATGAAGAACGAATGTTATCTGTCATTCCACCATCAACACTAATATAATCTCTAATATCTCTAATATATTTATAAGAACCTACTGTATATAAAGTAATACCAGCATTACCTACACAATAACGTCCTGGTTCTACTAAGACCATTGGTCTTTTCATATCTCTTTTATCGAAACCTTTATAAATAATATCCATGATTGTAGAAACAACATCATCGAATTCTAGTGGATGATCACTTGCTGTATATTGGATACCAAAACCACCACCGGCATTTAATTTGTTGATAACAATACCAAAGATATCATAAATTTCATAAGCAATATCCACAAATTTATTCATTGCAAGTACATAAGCTTGAATTTCTTCAATTTGACTACCAACATGGCAATGAATTCCATCAAAGTTAATATGTGGTGCATCAATAACTTTTTTAATTGCTTTTAAGTATGTATTATCATGACTTGAAAAACCAAATTTTGTATCTTTAGCTCCTACACGGATATAATCATGTCCACCCGCATAAACACCTGGTGTGATTCTGACTAAACCATTAACCATCACATTTAATTTTGATGCAATTTCTTCAACAAGTTCAATTTCATAGAAGTTATCAATAACAAAATTTTCAACACCGTTTTCTAATGCATATTGAATTTCTGAAGGTAATTTATTATTTCCATGGAAATAGATTTTTTTAGGATCAAATCCTGCTTTTAAAGCAACAGAGATTTCTCCGGCACTAACGCAGTCAATTCCTACTCCATATTCCATAGCTAATTTATAAATTGCTTTACATGAAAATGATTTTGAAGCAAATAATGGTAATGTATTTTCATATTTATCAATCATTTTTGTTTTTAATGTATTAAATTGTTTTCTAATATGTCCTTCAGACATAACATAGAGTGGTGTTCCATATTGTTTTACCAAATCAGTTGCTTTGACATCATCTATGTATAAATCGTTTCCCTTAATTTGTGCAAATTCAGTTTGTAAAACCATTTCTTTTCTCCCTAATAAAGTGTTTTTAATGTAAATAAACCAGCTTCTTTATCTTGCAAAGCTTTAGCAGCAGCTAAAGCGCCTTGAACAAAGACATCTTTTGATAAAGCTGTATGTTTAATTTCAATAATTTCATCTAATCCTGCAAACATAATTTCATGTTCACCAAAAATTGTTCCACCGCGAAGGGCTTGAATACCAATTTCTTCTTTTTTTCTTTTTTCATGAAGTGAACTACGATCATAAACAGGTGTTGTTCCTTGAATTTCATCTTCCATTACTTCATATAAAAGTTTTGCTGTACCTGATGGTGCATCAATTTTTTGATTATGATGTTTTTCTAAGATTTCAATATCATAACCATTATCATAGAATTCTTTAGCAACTTGTCTTAAGATTTTTGTCACCATTTGAATTCCAAAGCTTGTATTATAAGATTGGAAGATAGCAATTTCTTTAGAAGCTTCTTCAATCTTATCTAACTGTTCCTTAGAAAAACCAGTTGTTGCGAAAACAACTTTTGTTTTATTCTTTTTAGCGTAAGCTAAAATATCATCAAGATTGTTTGGATGTGAAAAATCAATAATCACATCCGCACGATCTTGGACTTCTGTTAAATTACTATACATCGCTTCTGGTGCTTTTTCATCAAATTCATAAGAAACCACACCAATTAAATCAAATTCATCTTTTTCTCTTAATTGATGAGCAACTTTCTTACCCATCAAACCATAACCATATAATAATACTTTCATCCTAATACCCCAATTTTTCAAATTCATCCATTGCATCAAATAATGCTTTTTTATTTTCATCAGTTGTTGTAATTAATGGTAATCTTAAATATTCTCCACAAACACCCATTTTAGCAAGTGCAGCTTTAGGCATAATTGGGTTTACATCAATAAATAATAAACGTGAAATAGGATCTAAAGCATAAGCTAATGGTTGTGCTTCTTTAAGATTTCCTTTTAAAATTAATTGTGTTAATTTTTCTACTGCTTCTGGATATAAGTTAGAAGTTACAGAAATAACTCCTTTTCCTCCAGCTGCCATAAATGGAAGAATGTTATCATCACATCCTGAATATAAATCAAAGTCTAAATCAGCTGTTTTCGCTAAGACTTCCATAGCATAAGCAATATTATCTGTAGCATCTTTCATTGCTTGAATATTTTTATGTTTAGCAAGTTCAACAACAGTATCAACAGAAATATTTAATCCTGTTCTTCCTGGTACATTGTATAAAATCATTGGAATATCAACAGCATCAGCAATTGTTGTATAATGTTGAATTAAACCTCTTTGACTTGTTTTATTGTAGTAAGGTGTTACGACAAGAATCGCATCTGCCCCTTTTTCTTTAGCGTAACGTGCTTTCTTTAAAGCTGTTTGTGTATCATTTGAACCAGCTCCACAAATAACTTTTACACCTGTTCCTTTAGCAAGGTCGAGTGTCATATCTAATAATTTAAATTCATCTTCAATTGTAATGGTTGCTGTTTCACCTGTTGTCCCATTTACAAGCAAAGCTTGTACACCACCATCAATCATTCTTTGAACTTGTTTTTTAAATCCTTCAAAATCAATGTCTCCGTTATCAAACATTGGTAATACAAGTGCAACTGCACTTCCTTCAAAAATTGTCATATTTATTTATCCTCCTTGATATGAAATCTTTCTTTTAATAATTGAATTGCTTGATCTAAATTCTCTTTATCAATAACTAAAGAAATCGTTCTTTTACTTGTTGTAATTTGATAATAATGAATATTGACTTGTCCTAAGACATCAAATACTTCAGCTGCTAAACCTGGTGTTGTTTCCACCAATTTTCCCCCAACTGCAACTTTAGCGTATTTTCTAATTTGATAAATTTGAATTTGTTTAAATTCATCTTTTAATTTCATGATTGCTTGATTTAGTTTTAATTGAAATTCTTGATCTAATGTAATTTCAATTTGTACAAAATCTTCAACCGTAACTTGTGAAATCATATCTACATTAATTTCTTCATCTTTTAATATAGAAAAGATTTTCGCAATCATCTTAGGATGTTTTGGTACATTTAATAACTTAAGTTGAATAATTTCTTTTTCACAACTTATAGCTTCAATAATATCGTTCATAATTTCCTCCCTATATTTTATTCATCCTCTTATAAAAAGTGACAAATAAAAAATTGCAATGAGTATCATTGCAACAAAAAATTCGTTATCAATGATAGCTCCCCATTACCTTTAGATAATGACAGTTGAATAGGTCTTCCCTAGACACCCAAGATTATACCTCATGCAATAGATACAATCTTTCGGCAAGTGCTCCTCCTTCATTACCTTGTTGCATCAAATAATAATAATCTCATAACATCTTGCGCCTCTATCTTTATTTGAATAAATTTTATCACATCTTTAAATAGTATACAATAATAAGCCTTATTATTTTTCATTTAGCAGTAATTTTGATATGATGGAAACAGGAGGGATATTTATGTTATTTATTTGTTATCCAAAATGTTCTACATGTAAAAAAGCTAAAAAATTCTTAACGGATCATCAAATTGAATTTGATGAAAGACATATCGTTGAAGAAAAATTAAGTAAAAATGAATTAAAGGCACTTTATTTAAAAAGTGGGTTACCACTTAAAAGATTCTTTAATACATCAGGCAATCTTTATAAAGAAAAACATTTAAAAGATGTTTTACCGACTTTAAGTGAAGAGGAACAATTAGAACTGCTTTCTACTAATGGAATGCTTGTTAAAAGACCAATACTAGAAACAGAAGACAAGGTTCTTGTTGGTTTTAAAGAAGATCAATATAAGGAACTTCTCTAATGCCTGCTGGATATACACATTATTGTTTTGGTAAAGATGTTTATAGACATCTTGATGATCAAAATATTAAAGATTTATTATTAAGAAATGAAAATTGTTTTTTAATTGGCCTTCATGGTCCTGATATTTTCTTTTATGAAAGATGGAATAAAATAGCAAGAAAGATGCATCAAGAAAAAGCCAGTGTTTTCTTTGAAAAGGCACAGGATGTTATTCAAAATGAAGCACAACTTGCTTATATTCTTGGTTTTATTTGTCATTATTTATTAGATAGTCAAATACATCCTTATATCAAAAAGATGATTAAAAATACAGATATGGATCATTTTGAAATAGAATCCGATTATGATCGTCTTCTTTTAAAAAGAAATCATCAAGATCCTTTACATAAAGAAATCTATGAACATATTCGCTTTCATGAAAAAGAAATATGTACTATTCAATCCTTTTTCCCTGAACTTTCTTATGTAGATATTGAAAAAGCTCTTAAAGGATTAAAAAGAATCGATCATTTATTAAAAGCACCCGGCTTTTTAAAAAGAGGACTTATTTATGGATGTTTTCATCTCACCTTCAATTTTCATAAACTTCAAGGTTTAATCATTAACTACCATCATAATAAAGAAATGGAAAGATATAATGATATTCTTGATAAAATCTACCAACAAGCCTTAAAAGAAGCACTGATCTATCTTCCTTTATATATTCAAAACTATAAAAAACACGCTCCTTTACCAGAGCGCTACTATCATAACTACAAATAGTGCATCATTTGATGCACTATTTGTATAAATTTCTTTAAAGAATTGTTCTAATTTATCAAAAGGAATGGCATTTACACTATCATATAAATCAATATGATCTGCCCCTTCCACAGTATACATTTCTTTAGGCTGTAATGCTTTTTGGTAAGCTATGTCAACCGAAATTGAGACATTATCACATTGGAATCAGATAGTATAGAAAAATTTATCACCCAAGGTTGAATGAAACAATTGTTTTTAGTACAATAAAGTTATAAGAAAAAGGGGAAAAGTATGAGTAAAATTGTATTTTTAGATGTCGATGGAACATTAATTGATTATGAAGCAAAATTACCTGCTTCAGCCGCAAAAGCCGTTGATCAAGCCAGAGCTAATGGACATAAAGTTTATATTTGTACAGGTTGTTCAAAAGCAGAAATCTTACAAAGAAATTTATGTGATTTAGACGGAATGATTGGTGGAAATGGGGCTTATGTTGAAGATAATAATCATGTCGTTATGCACCAAGGTTTATCTAAAGAAGATGTTAAAAATATTGTAGATTGGTGTAATGAAAGACATATTGGTTTTTATCTAGAAGCTAATAGTGGTATGTATTGTAATGATTATATGTTAGAACAAGGACCTGAAACCATGGTAAAATACGCTAAAGGTAAAGGAGCAAGCTTAGAGAATGCAAAAAGTTCTGCTCAACATTTTATTGATGGTTTCATTCATTTACAAGGTGATGAGTTATACCGTGATGATGTTAATAAAATCAGTTTCATTTTAAGAACATATCAAGATCATTTAGATTCTAAAGTCGACTTCCCTCATTTAGTTGCCAATACTTGGGGAGGTAAAGGAGAAGTTGCTTTATTTGGTGATTTAGGACCTACAGGTATTACTAAAAGACATGCTATTGAAGTCTTATTAGATTATTTACATGCTGATCCTAAAGATACCATTTCTTTTGGTGATGCTAAAATTGATTTATCAATGTTTGAATGTTGTGCTTATAATGTAGCAATGGGTAATGGTGGTCCTGAAATTAAAGAAGCCGCTGATTATATTACTGATGATGTCAATGAAGATGGTTTATATAATGCCTTTAAATATTTAAAATTAATTTAAGGTTGTTTAAATAAATATCATTTGATAAAATAAATTTAGAAAAGGGAGTAGCTTGCCAAACAATTGGTTCACTTCTTCGTCAGTACAGTTATAAAATTTATAACTCGGAAAGTGATTGAATAGCGAGACTTTTACTGCAATGCAGTAGGAGTCCGCTTTTTTTATACCTACTGCAAAATAAAAGGAAGGGGTAATTATTATGATTAAACAAGTCTTTATTTTACTAGTAGGTTTTATTTTTCTTGTAAAAGGGGCTGATTGGTTTGTAGAAGGAGCCGCAAACATTGCTAGAAAACTGGGTATTCCTCAACTAATCATTGGTCTTACGATTGTGGCTATGGGAACCAGTATGCCAGAAGCTGCTGTGAG
>OIXW01000531.1_pt1 | contig 11343 bp, 9 predicted proteins | sample 1587951 | NCBI WGS metagenome assembly OIXW01 (sample SAMN03283239) | human gut metagenome | biome: human-associated habitat; material: feces | host: Homo sapiens | place: Peru | collected 2012
ATAATTACCGAGCCATAAATGCGACGCTGCTTGTCGCTTTGTAGCAAGGGGTGCATAATGGAAAGTAACAATATTACAGTGGCTAAATTATCGAGATTGGCAGAAACTATAAACGTGAAGAAAGCCAATAACCAAAGAAGTTTACGAGGTTTACGTGTTTTCAGCCACTCTGCCAAAAAGTCGAAACAACCATTATTGTTCAACACTTCAACAATACTAGTAGTAGCCACCAAATAGAGCACAATGTTTGCACACTGCACAATATACTTAAAGAAAATGTTTGACGAAATAAATTCCTTTATGGGAAATGCAGCCAACGGATTGGCAGACAAAAAGGCTGCATAATCTTTATTGTGTTCAATAGAAATAAAGTCAGCACCATACACAATAAAAAGCAACCAACAAACGACGCCCGCAAACATTGCCACTGCAGCCTTGTTTATTCGGTTCAACGACTCCGTAGCAATCAACAAAAGGCCGATAAGCATAATTGCCAACAAAATTACAGCCATAAGCGTCAATCTTTTAAAGGGTTTTCGAAAAAATAATTGAGCGGTAAACGGGGCTCGAACCCGCGACCCTGAGCTTGGGAAGCTCATGCTCTACCAACTGAGCTACTGCCGCATTTCGTGGTGCAAATATAATGGTTTTAGTCGGAATAAGCGGAAATATTGTGGAGTTTTTTGTGTATGCCAAGGTGGCAAGCAAGTTTGCTATTAAAAGTTTAGTGGGTTAAAAGGGAATCAGGCTTATAGTACTGGTAAAAGTAACTATTAAGTCTTCTGCCCCTTTAACCCACTAATTTTATTAAATAAGATACTGTGACGAGATGCTTTCGTTCTCCATTACACGGCGAATGGTTTCGGCAAGCATACCGCTAACAGATAATTCCTTTACCTTATCGCATGTGCCGCGGTAGGGTATGCTGTCTGTGAATACCATCTCTTTGAGTGCAGATGCTTGAACGCGTTCGTCGGCAGGACCAGACATGATGCAGTGGCTGGCAATGGCACGCACGCTGTTGGCGCCGCGTGACATAATGAGGTCGGCGGCCTTAGTGATGGTGCCGGCGGTGTCGACAATGTCGTCAACCAATACGACGTCCATGCCTTCAACATCGCCAATGATTTGCATGTCAGCTACCTCGTTGGCCTTTTTGCGGCTCTTGTTGCAGAGCACCATGGGGCAATCGAGGTATTTGGCGTATGAGGCAGCACGCTTTGAACCGCCCACGTCGGGTGAGGCAATGCAGAGGTTCTTAAGATTTAAGCTCTTGATATAGGGGAGCATGACAGTTGAGGCATAGAGGTGATCGACGGGTACGTCGAAGAAACCTTGCTCTTGGTCGGCGTGGAGGTCCATTGTCATGAGGCGGTCGATGCCGGCCACGCTCAAGAGGTCGGCCACCAATTTTGCGCCAATGCTCACACGGGGTTTGCTCTTGCGGTCCTGACGGGCCCAACCGAAGTAGGGAACCACAGCACAAATGCTGCGGGCTGAGGCACGTTTGGCGGCGTCAATCATGAGGAGCAGCTCCATGAGGTTGTCTGAGTTGGGGAATGTGCTTTGCACAAGGAATACATCGCGTCCGCGGATGCTCTCTTCGTAGCAAACCTCAAATTCACCATCGGCAAATTTTGTCACCGTGAGGTCTCCCAGCGGACAGCCAAGTTCCTCACAAATCTTTTCAGCCAAATAACGGGAAGCTGTTCCCGAAAAGACCATAAAAGAGTTGTTGTTCATTGTTTTTTGTATGAATAGTTATTAAAGGTGTACTATCTTTAGCGCAGTGAAAATATTTGCAGCAAATTATTCTGCTGCTCTGCGCAGTTTTCTGAAGTGTTGAATCAGATCTTTAAAATCTTGCGTTGAATGCATACTAAAGCGGTTCCAAATATCTCCCAACACTACTACTCCGCCAAATCCTAAGTCTTTAGCTTGCTTAATATTGTCGAGTTGTACGCCACCAAAAGCATACACCTTCTTGTCAATCACTTTTTGTTGCGACAACTGTTTAATCTGTTGCATATTCATCAACACTGGTTCATCATCACATTTAGGACTTGTAAAAGCCGATGACAAAAATACGTAGTCAAACTTTTTTTTATGCATCAGCACCTCCTCTGCCGTTCTACACGAGCAAGATATTTGTCCTTTATATTTAGGAGGCATTTCTGGATTGCGCTGATTAAGATGAATACCCTTTAAACCATATTCATTCTTCAGATAGAAATGGTCATGCACCACAATTCGCTTACGATAGTTCTCTTGAATTAACGTCAGCAAACGTTCTGAATAAACAGGTTCCGTATCGGGTTTGCGCAAATGCAATATTTCAAGACCTTCGTCAAAGAGCACATTCAATATTTGGTGTTCCTCCACAAAGAAATACGGAGTTGTCATTAATATCAATTTCATGATGATCTCCAATTTTAGGTGCAAAGTTAGTGCAAGGTGAGAGAAGGACAAAATAAAAGTCAAAAAACTTTTATTTTGTTCTTCCGAACCGCAGCCTAACTTCGTAAAACAAAGTTAGTGCAAACCAAGCAAAGCACCAAACGATAAACTAAAAAAATCATCTTAAAAGACTGAAACCATAAAATACATAATCCAACTTTTTATGTTCTACAACACATTTGATAAATAAAAGCATTATTTATTTGTAATGATTACAGAGATAATATTTATATTTGCCGACATGAAAATAACATTTAGAATAATAGATGTGTGGCGGTTCTACCGCGACGGATTCAAACAGATGACTTGGGGACGAACACTTTGGGTGATTATTTTACTCAAGTTGTTTGTCATCTTCGTTGTGTTACGCATGTTTTTCTTCAAGCCCATTTTAAGTGGTCTCAACAATGAAGAAAAAAGCGAAAGGGTGGGACAAAACTTAGAAACAACTCCTTAAATATATAATATATGTCTACATTACTAACAGCATTTGATGCTTGCACTATAGATTGGTCGCGAGCACAGTTTGCACTCACAGCTTGCTACCATTGGCTGTTTGTGCCGCTCACACTTGGCTTGGCGCTTATTGTGGGCATTATGGAAACCCTGTATTACGTAAAAAAGGATGAGCAGTGGAAACAAGCCACTCAATTTTGGATGAAACTCTTCGGCATTAACTTTGCCATTGGTGTAGCTACTGGTCTTATCCTTGAATTTGAATTTGGCACAAACTGGAGCAACTACTCATGGTTTGTAGGCGACATTTTTGGTGCACCGCTTGCCATTGAAGGTATTGTGGCTTTTTTTATGGAAGCTACCTTTATTGCTGTAATGTTCTTTGGTTGGAACAAAGTGAGTAGAGGCTTCCATTTAGCCTCTACTTGGCTCACAGGATTAGGAGCTACCATCTCTGCTTGGTGGATTTTGGTGGCCAATGCTTGGATGCAACACCCTGTAGGCATGACTTTCAATCCAGACACCGTACGCAACGAAATGACCGACTTTACAGCAGTGGCTTTCTCCCCCACGGCTATCGTAAAGTTTTTTCATACCATATCGAGCGGTTGGATGACTGGTGCCGTATTTGTGTTAGGTGTTAGCTGTTGGTTCTTACTCAAAAAGCGAAATACTGATTTATCATTACGCTCTATTAAGGTGGCAAGCATCGCAGGCATTATTGCCACATTGGTAGTAATGGGCACAGGTGACCAAAGCGGTGTAACAATGGCACGCGAACAACCTATGAAGTTGGCAGCAGCCGAAGGTTTGCAACAAGGTGGAACAGGCGCACCATTTAGCATTGTGCCAGGTATTGAGGTCCCCAAAGTTCTTTCGATTCTTGCAACCCACGACCCCGAAGGCTATGTACCAGGTATTCAAGATTTGCTAAATGGCTATATACTACCCAATGGCACCCAATCGCCTTCAGCCGAAGAAAAAATCAATCGCGGCAAAAAAGCAATTCAAGCCTTTGGACAATACCGTCAATTACGCAAGACAAACCCTCAAGCCGCTCAAGCAGCACTTGACACACTCAATCACCATCAAGCTTATATGGGGTATGGCTACCTACAGAACAAAGAACAACTTGTACCACCCATTGAATTAGTGTATTGGTCGTTCCGACTTATGGTAGGTTTTGGTTCATTTCTCTTTGCCCTACTCATTGTGTTAGGCTGGATGACATACAAACAAAAGTTACACAACCAACGTTGGCTTTTAGCACTTGGCGTTGCAGCCATTCCTATGGTTTATGTGGCAGGACAAGCTGGTTGGATAGTTGCCGAAGTGGGACGTCAACCCTGGGCAATACAAGACTTGTTACCCGTAGGCGTAGCCGTATCACAACTATCTGCTACCAACGTGATGGTAACATTTTTCCTATTCTTAGTACTATTCACACTGCTACTCATTGCCGAGGTACGCATTATGTGTAAAGCTATTTCAAGTTACAAACAGAATGAAATTTCTAAGCCATGATTACATACACATTTTTACAACAATATTGGTGGGTACTCGTAACCCTCTTGGGTGCTCTGCTTGTATTTCTCATGTTTGTACAAGGAGCCAATTCTTTAATTTTCACCTTAGGAAAAGATGCTAACGAACGCCAACTCATTGTGCGCACCACAGGACGCAAATGGGAACTTACGTTCACTACTTTAGTTACGTTTGGCGGAGCCTTCTTTGCATCTTTTCCTCTATTCTATAGCACCAGTTTTGGTGGAGCTTATTGGGTATGGATGCTTATTTTGGTAAGTTTTGTGCTACAAGCCGTAGCTTATGAATACCAAGACAAGCCCAATAACCTATTTGGCACCAAAACATATCAAGCTTTTTTGGTGTTCAATGGTTTTGTAGGTCCTTTTGTGTTAGGTGCTGCCGTTGCCACATTCTTCACAGGTTCTGCTTTTAGCATCAGCCACAATGCCTTGGCTGAGGCTAACACAACTTTAACATCTCCCATTATCAGTCAATGGAACAGTGCATGGCACGGACTTGAAGCATTAGCACAACCCTGGAATTGGGTTTTAGGCTTAGCCATATTCTTTTTAGCTCGCATTTTGGGAACACTCTATCTGCTTTGCCGTTTGCACGATAACACCATAACGCCACGCTTACGCCAACAAGTGTGGCGCGATGCGGTTCCCTTTGTTCTATTCTTTGTCGCATTTACAATATATTTGCTCACGCTTAACGGACTAACCTATCAAAGCGACAAGCAAATGTTTGTGGCTGAGAGTTACAAATACCTTCACAACTTCCTTACACTACCATTAGTCACAGCATTGTTTGTATTGGGAGTTATAAGCGTGCTTTATGGCATCACACGAACCCTGCTACAATCTGCTTACACCCAAGGCATTTGGCCCGTTGCCATTGGCACAGTTTTAGCTGTTTGGGCATTATTGCTAATTGCAGGACTCAACGACACAGCGTTCTACCCCTCTCTCACATCTCCACAATCGTCACTTTGTCTTGCCAACAGCTGCTCAAGCGAATTTACCTTACGCACCATGGCACTTGTAAGTTTGCTAATACCTTTTGTACTGGCATACATTGCGTATGTGTGGCGAGCTATAGAACGTGATTAACTTATCCCCCTACACCTTATTAAAGAATATAGGCAATGATTTTTTAGAGAATCATTGCCTATATTCTTATTATTATTGTTTGGTTTGCTCTGCCTCATAATGCTCCACTTCTTGGCGCGACCTACTTGCCGTTACAAGGTATACGCCACTAAATATAAGCACAATAGCCACAGCTTTAATCCAATTAAAAGTATCCATTCCCCAAATCACGGCAACAATGCAAGCCACCAAAGGTTGCACGTAATTATACATACCAGCTACCGTGGGACGAAGAATCTTTTGCCCCACCACAATAAACATATAACTTAGAAAAGTTGCACAAACCACAATGTAAGTTAGACCCATAATTTCTGTCCAAGACAATTGACTCCATACAGTCTGCATCAAGTCGCCCGCAGAGAAAGGTATTATACAAATAAAGGCATAAGTAAACATCCACTTCATTATTGTAATAAGCGAATATTTATTTACAAAATCCTTATACACCACTATGTAAAGAGCATAACAGAATTGTGCAGAGAGCACCAGCAAGTCACCCCAAATGGCATAATCACCACCCGCAGAAGCCATATTCTTTACATGCGACCCACTACCCATTATCAGCATTAAAGCACCACAAGCTCCTACAGCAATACCCAACACCTTCTTTCCCGTAATAGGTTCTTTCAATATGAACGCTGCTAACAACATAGCCCACAAGGGCATACTGGTCGTGATAATAGAAGCATCGCCTGGCGAACTAAGACTTACACCAAATATAAAACATCCTTGATTAAGCACAATACCCAGTAGTGCCGCTCCAAACAAGCGTGCTAAATCTTTATGTCCAACATGTTCAGGTTTTTGAAAAAAAGAAGCCACCCAAAACAAAATCATGGCTCCAGTTATGCGCATGTCAGTCACCACTAAGGGCGACACAACGCCTGCCATCATAACAAACTTAGAGATGGGCGACATCAATCCCCACATACAATTGGCACCTAACATTGATAAGTGCCCTTTCAACGATGTTTGCATAATTGTTTAGTTTTTATATCCGTCTTACGATTTACAAAGTTACGGCTTATTTACAATATATGGTTCTTAAGAGGCCTATAAGTTTTCCTCTGATTTAGAATTTAAGTTTTGACATTGCAATATGCAACTCATGCAATAGTTTGTAGCACCTAACAATTTCAAAAAAGCACATTCTTATTGTCCACCCATACATTTCTCTGTACTTTTGCACAAACTATTCATAACTTCTATGACCACCGACACTATAAATAAACATATTAAGGACTACGCTCAAACATTACCCGCTGCACAAATTGCCCATAAACTTAATGAGGCTGTTAAGAAGCACGAAACTGTAGTAGTAACAGCCCCTCCTGGAGCGGGCAAATCTACCTTATTGCCTCTCACCCTGTTACAAGCATTACCCAAAGATAAAGGAAAAATCTTAATGCTCGAACCTCGACGCCTTGCAGCACGCCAAATTGCAGAACGCATGGCACAAATGATTGGTGAGGAAGTTGGACAAACCATAGGTTATCGCGTACGTTTTGAAAGTCGCACATCTGTCCACACACGGATAGAAGTTCTCACAGAAGGAATACTCACACGAATGTTGGTAGACGATGCCACACTTGATGGAGTAAATATTGTGGTGTTCGATGAATTTCACGAACGCAGCCTCAACACCGACCTTGCTTTAGCACTAACACGACAATCACAACAAATAATTCGTCCCGACTTACGTTTGGTGCTCATGTCTGCAACTATCGATGCTACCCACATTTGCCAAATGCTAAATACTCCACTCATTGAAAGCGAAGGACGCATGTTTCCCGTTAAGGTAATACACGCAACTGAAGACTTTGCTGTGCAAGACTGCGCCCAAGTTGTGGCTCGCGCCATTCGGCAAGCCATACGAAATGATCAAGGCGATGTTTTAGCCTTTTTGCCTGGACAAACCGATATAGAGCGTTGCGCAGAGTTACTTAACAATTTGTCAGACGAGGAAATCTTTGTATATCCACTTTACGGAAATCTATCACCCGAACGTCAACGTCAAGCTATTGCCCCTTCAGCTCCAGGACAACGCAAAGTTGTATTGGCAACCCCTATTGCAGAAACCTCGCTCACCATTGAGGGCGTAAGGATAGTAATCGACGCTGGTTTATACCGAAAATTAGTATTCGACCCTCGTACAGAGCTAAGTCGTCTTGAAACCGTTCGCATCAGCATGGACATGGCTACACAACGAAGCGGACGTGCTGGACGTGTGGCTGAAGGCATTTGCTACCGATTATGGACACGCAACACCGAACACCGCATGTCTTTGTTGCGAATGCCCGAGATTTTTGAAGCTGATTTATCGCAAATGGTGCTCAACATTGCAGCCTTTGGCGAAAGCAACATCATGCAACTACCATGGCTCACCCCACCGCCAACTGAGGCTATTTGCTTGGCAACTTTATTGTTAGAACAGTTAGGAGCACTCCATACCAACCACACAATCACCCCCTTGGGTAAACAAATGGCACAATTACCTTGCCACCCACGTGTAGCACGCATGCTTTGGGGGAGCACAAAACTTGACAAAGCCCAAGCCTTAGCTTGCGACATTGCAGCCATACTCGAAGAAAAAGACCCTATGGCAAACATTGAAGCAGCTGGAGCAGACCTTTCTCTTCGCATATCCAAGCTGCGTCAAGCACGTGCCCACAAGCAGTTAGGACGTTGGAACCGCATTGCTCAAATAGCCCACGAGTATTGCCGCATGATACACACGCATGAAGATAACACAGACGTAGCTGCTGAATGTGTGGGACAACTGATAGCTTTAGCATACCCCGAACGCATAGGCATGGCAATCAATAGCATAGGTCATTTCAGACTGGCAGATGGGACCAATGCTATGCTTAATCAGTCTGATTGGCTTTCTGGGTGTAAGTGGATTGTTGTGGCATCACTTCATGCTGCAAAGGGCACAAATGGACGTATATTTTTAGCAGCACCTATTCAACCAACCGATTTTAACGAGAACATTGTTCGTACACGCAACAACCTTGCTTGGGATAATAAGCAAGGCTGCCTCGTAGCCCAACGTGAACATCGCATAGGAGTATTGCTTCTTGACAGCCACCCCCTACCCCAACTTGATGCAGATGTTGTAACAGATGTGATTTGCCAAGCTATTCAAAAATACGGACTAAGCATGTTGACTTGGAACGACAATGTTCAAGCTTTGCAAAAACGCATCACACAAGTGGCACAATGGCATCCCGAAATGGAAATCGCCAACGTATCTACCGAACACCTATTGGCTACGGCAAATAAATGGCTACCCATGTATTTAAATCGAAACGGACGTCCACTTACCACTACAGCCGAGCTAAAACGCATCGACCTTGCAGAAGCTATTTGGAACTCCCTCCCCTATGACCAACAAATGCTTATCGATCGTCTTGCACCCACACACATCACAGTTCCCACAGGTAGCCGCATACGAGTAGACTATCGACAAGGCAGTGAAGCTCCTGTTCTAAGTGTACGGTTACAAGAATGTTTTGGCATGGAAGATACACCACGTGTTGATAACAACCAACGTCCCATACTAATGGAACTTCTCTCACCAGGTTTTAAGCCTGTGCAACTAACACAAGATTTACGTAGTTTTTGGCAAAGCACCTATTTTGAAGTACGCAAAGAACTCCGCCGACGCTATCCCAAACATTATTGGCCCGAGAACCCTCTTGAAGCAGAAGCTGTACGCGGAGTTAAAAGAAAATAAACTCTGAAAGAGAATAACCCCAAAGCCACTATTTTGCAAACATAGGTTGCCAAATAAATATTGTTTTGAATTATCACAATATTCATCTTATTATTTTTGTCAATTTTTCTATGAATAAAATAGCAAAAAGAAATTTTTTTTGTACTTTTGCAGGCGAAAATAAAAACAGAACGCAAATACACGTTCGTTTTGCCTTTCAAACCAAGCAACAAACACCTCTGTTGCCTACGCTAAGCAAAAAACCATAACGACATATACACAAAAAATGAACGCATTAGAAACAGTAGAACGCCTCAAGCAGCGTTTTCCCAACGAACCTGAATACATTCAGGCAGTAAGCCAAGTACTCGGAACAATTGAAGAAGAGTACAACCGTCATCCCGAATTTGAACAAGCTAATCTCATTGAACGCTTGTGCATCCCCGACCGCATCATCTCTTTCCGCGTAACATGGGTTGACGATAAAGGCAAAGTACAAACAAACATGGGTTATCGCGTTCAGCACAATAATGCCATTGGCCCTTACAAAGGTGGTATTCGTTTCCACGCCAGCGTAACTCCCTCGGTCTTGAAGTTCCTTGCTTTCGAGCAAACCTTTAAGAATGCTCTCACCACATTGCCTATGGGTGGTGCTAAGGGTGGTTCTGACTTTAACCCTCATGGCAAGAGCGATGGCGAAGTAATGCGTTTCTGCCAAGCTTTTATGAACGAACTTTATCGTCACATTGGTCCCGATGAAGACGTTCCTGCAGGCGATATTGGCGTAGGTGGTCGCGAGGTGGGCTACCTCTTTGGTCAATACAAGAAACTTACGCACCAGTTTGTAGGTGTACTCACTGGCAAGGGTTTGCAATTTGGCGGTTCACTTATTCGTCCTGAAGCCACAGGTTATGGCAATGTATACTTCCTTGAAAGCATGCTTGCCACACGCGGCATCGACATTAAGGGCAAACGTGTATTGGTTAGCGGTTCGGGCAATGTAGCTCAGTACACCGTTGAGAAGTTGATTGAATTGGGTGCAATCCCTGTAACTCTCTCCGACTCTAATGGTTACATCTACGACCCCGATGGCATTGATGCTGAGAAATTGGCATTCGTTATGGAACTTAAGAACGAAAAGCGCGGACGTATCAAAGAATATGCCGAAAAATATGGCGTAAAGTATGTTGAAGGCGCACGTCCTTGGGGCGAGGTTGCCGACATAGCACTTCCCTCTGCCACACAAGACGAAATTGAAGAGAACGATGCAAAGGCTTTGGTTGCTAATGGTGTTATTGCAGTGAGCGAAGGTGCTAACATGCCCTCTACACCCGAGGCAATCAAGATTTTCCAAGAAGCTGGTTTGCTCTATGCTCCTGGTAAGGCTGCAAATGCAGGTGGCGTAGCAGTTTCAGGTTTGGAGATGAGCCAAAACTCTGAACGTCTTAGCTGGACTCGCGAACAAGTTGACGAACGTCTTAAGATGATTATGAAGGACATTCACGAAAACTGCGTGAAGTATGGCACACAACCCGATGGCTACATCAACTACGTTCGTGGTGCCAATGTTGCAGGTTTCCTTAAAGTGGCAAAAGCCATGATGGCACAAGGCATTGTATAATAAAGGGTTATACAGAAAAACTCTTTTGATGTAATATTTTTACTAATTTGCACGCTACACCCTATTGGGGAGTGGCGTGCAAATTTCTTTTTATAAAACACACCGTATAAAATCTTTATAGTGACGGTTAAAAAAATAACTTGGTATATTTTTGTGTCCCTTTTATAAAGCAACACATGGTTAAAGGTCATAAATTGCCATAGAATAGATGAGATATAATTTCCATGCAATCTGTCTCCAAAAAGTCTATTGATTAACTCGACCAAGTTCAAATGATAACTCGCTCTAATTTGGACTTTGATTGAAAATCAAGAAGTTGGGCGTTTGCCTATATTATATAGGTAACAATATGGAAACGAGCGGACTTCTGCTCGTTTCTGTATTTTGCAATATGCAAAGAACGCCTCAATTCG
>OIXW01000538.1_pt1 | contig 11292 bp, 8 predicted proteins | sample 1587951 | NCBI WGS metagenome assembly OIXW01 (sample SAMN03283239) | human gut metagenome | biome: human-associated habitat; material: feces | host: Homo sapiens | place: Peru | collected 2012
AAATCGCAATGGACTTGGGTACCGCCAATACCATCATTATCAGTGATGATAAGATTGTAGTGGACGAACCTTCTGTTGTTGCCCTCGACCGCCGTACCGACAAAATGATTGCTGTAGGCGAGAAGGCAAAGATGATGTACGAGAAGACTCATGACAACATCCGTACAATCCGTCCTTTGCGTGATGGCGTTATCGCCGACTTTACTGCCTGCGAGCAGATGATGCGTGGACTTATCAAGATGGTTCATACAGGAAGCCGACTGTTCTCACCTTCACTCCGTATGGTGATTGGTGTGCCTTCCGGTTCTACTGAGGTAGAGCTCCGTGCCGTACGTGACTCTGCCGAGCATGCCGACGGTCGCGACGTATATTTGATTTTTGAACCTATGGCTGCTGCTATCGGTATCGGTATCGACGTAGAGGCACCAGAAGGTAACATGATAGTTGATATAGGTGGTGGTAGCACCGAGATTGCAGTCATCTCTCTGGGTGGTATCGTATCCAACAACTCTATCCGTACTGCCGGTGACGACCTGACAGCCGACATCCAGGAGTATATGAGCCGCCAGCACAACGTGAAGGTTTCTGAGCGTATGGCTGAGCGTATCAAGATTCATGTGGGTTCTGCCCTGACAGATCTGGGAGATGAGGCTCCTGAAGACTTCATCGTTCACGGTCCTAACCGTATCACAGCGCTCCCAATGGAGGTGCCTGTATGCTATCAGGAGATTGCTCACTGTCTGGACAAGACTGTAGCCAAGATCGAGAATGCAGTACTCTCTGCTCTCGAGAATACTCCACCAGAGCTTTATGCCGACATCGTGAAGAACGGTATCTGGCTTTCAGGTGGTGGTGCTCTGCTCCGCGGTCTCGACAAGCGACTCCAGGACAAGATCAACATCCCATTCCATATCGCCGAGGATCCATTGCACAGTGTGGCTAAGGGTGCCGGTATCGCATTGAAGAATGTGGATCGTTTCTCATTCCTGATGAGATAATTTCAAGATATTTAAATTCCGCATCTGGACCACTTGTGCCCATTTGCGGAATTTTAATCATATACAGATTCATTTTTTAAAGTATGCACAACCTTTTAGAGTTTTTGCAGAAATACAACCATTGGTTTGTCTTCGTGATTCTGGAGGTGGTGAGCATGGTGCTTCTGTTCCAGTATAACAGCTACCAGGGCAGTGCGTGGTTTTCTACAGCCAATGCCGTGACGGGCAAGATCTATGAATGGGATGCCAACGTGGAGACTTTCTTCTCCCTGACCAAGGTGAACCAGGAACTTACCCAGCGGAATGCCTATCTGGAGCAGCAGGTGCAGCAGCTGAGCGACAGCCTCTATGGGGTAACCAAGGATAGTGCCATCTATCACCGCGACCAGTTTGCGCTGCTTCAGAATTACCGACTCATCCCTGCCAAGGTGGTGGCCAACAGCCTGGACAAGCCAGACAACCTGATTACCATCGACAAGGGTAGCGCTGACGGCATCCATAAGGATATGGGTGTGATAAGCGGTACCGGAGTGGTGGGCATCGTGTATCTCGTGGCTCAGCATTACAGCATCGTGATACCAGTGCTCAACGTGAAGTCGAATATCAGTTGTACCATCCAGGGCAGAGGCTATTTCGGCTATCTGCGATGGAAGGGTGGCGTTTCGGAACTGGCATATCTGGAAGAGGTGCCACGCCATGCCCACTTCAAGCTGGGCGACTACGTAGTAACGAGTGGCTATTCGGCTGTGTTCCCTCCGGGAGTAAGAGTGGGCAAGATTCTGCACGTGTTTAATTCTGCTGATGGATTGTCGTATAGAGTACAGTTGAGACTTTCTACCGACTTTGCCCGTCTGCGTGATGTCTGCGTCATCGATGATGCCGTAATGAAGGAACGCCTTCAGATTATGCGTGCTGCACAGGATAGTATCATGCCCGACGGCAATGCCAAAGGTAAAAATTAAAAGATCATAGTAAGAGGAGATATATAAGTAGCAATGAGTATAGATTTGATAAAACGACTCGGCATCTTCGTGGTGCTCGTGCTGGTGCAGGGATTGGTGTTCAACCATATCCACTTGTTCAACTGCGCCACCCCCTTGCTGTATATTCTCATGGTGCTCCATTTCCGCAGAAACCACCCACGCTGGTCGGTGATGCTGTGGAGCTTCATGATGGGACTTTGTATCGACGTGTTTGCCAATACGCCGGGAGTAGCTGCAGCTTCGATGACCTTCATCGGACTGCTTCAGCCTTATCTTTTCGAACTCTTCGTGCCAAGAGACAGTGCCGACGACCTGGAGCCATCCATGCGCACCATCGGTGTCGGTTCGTATGTTCTCTACACGTTGGTTATCGTACTCGTTTATAATCTGGTATTCTTTACTCTGGAGACCTTCAATTTCTTCAATTGGATGGAGTGGCTCCTCCGCATCGGTGGCGGTACAGCCATCACGATGCTGCTCATCATGGCATTGGAGAGCTTCCGCAAGGGATAGAACCTTGCTGCAAGACAGAGAACAGTAAAAGATCAAACAAAAAATTTCAGCTATATATATAATATGGTGGATTACAATCTTGATAAGCGTAAGTATGTGATTGGTGGTGTGGCTATAGCAATTGTAGTCATATACGCCATTCGTCTCTTTACGCTTCAGATTATGAGTGAGGATTATAAGAAGAATGCCGATTCCAATGCCTTCCTGAAGCAGATTGAGTTCCCTTCGCGTGGCGCCATCTACGACAGAAACGGCAAGCTGATGGTGTATAATTCGCCTTCCTATGATATCATGGTGGTGATGAAGGAGCAGGAGGGACGTCTGGATACGATGGACTTCTGCAACTCCCTGGGCATTACCAAGGAGGCTTTCGAGAAGCGAATGGAGACCATCAAGGACAGAAACAAGAATCCCGGATACTCGCGATATACCCAGCAGCTCTTCATGAGTCAGCTTTCTGACAAGGACTTCAGCGTCTTCCAGGAGAAGATGTTCCGGTTCCCCGGTTTCTATGTGCAGAAGCGAAGCGTGAGAGAATATGTCTATCCATACGCTGCCCATGTACTGGGAGATGTGGGTGAGGTTTCGCCAAGCGATATAGAGGAGGATGACTACTATCAGCCGGGTGACTATATCGGTAAGCTGGGACTGGAGAAGCATTACGAGAAGGAGCTCCGAGGTACCAAGGGCGTGAAGATTATGCTTCGCGATGCCCGCGGAAGAATACAGGGAAGCTATCAGAACGGAAAACTCGACCAGCGGCCTGTTGCCGGTAAGGACCTGACGCTGGGTATCGATGTCAACCTTCAGGCTCTGGGCGAAAGACTGCTGCAGGGCAAGATTGGAAGTATCGTTGCCATTGACCCAAGAGACGGATCGGTGCTGGCGATGGTTTCATCTCCTTCCTATGATCCGCGCCGACTGGTGGGCAAGAATAGGGGAAAGATGCACAAGTGGCTGTCGCAGAATCCTTGGAAACCGCTCCTGAACCGTAGTATCATGGGACAGTATCCTCCGGGTTCTACCTTCAAGACTTCCCAGGCGCTGACCTATCTTACCGAGGGAATCATCACTCCGGGCACAGCCTTCCCATGTAATCATGGTTTTTCTTACAGAGGTCTGCATGTAGGATGTCATGGTCACCCGTCGCCTATTGCGCTGGTAGATGCCATCAGTACTTCCTGCAATGGTTACTTCTGCTGGGGACTTTATTATATGATAGGCAACAAGAAGTATGGCTCGGTGCAGAATGCGATGACCGTATGGAAAGACTATATGGTGAGTATGGGATTCGGCTATAAGCTGGGTATCGATTTGCCGGGCGAGAAGAGAGGTCTGATTCCTAATGCACAGTTCTATGACAAGGCCTACAAGGGCTCCTGGAACGGATTGACCGTCATCAGTATCTCTATCGGACAGGGTGAGGTGAACCTCACTCCTCTGCAGATTGCCAATCTGGGTGCCACCATCGCCAACCGAGGCTATTACTATGTGCCTCACGTAGTGCGTAAGGTGCAGGGCGAACCGCTCGATACGCTTTATACCCGTCGTCATTACACCAAGGCTTCGAAGCGAGCCTATGACTATGTGGTGGCTGGTATGAGAAGTTCTGCACTGAAGGGTACTTGTAAGATGCTCTCCCGTTACGACTTCGAGGCTTGCGGCAAGACCGGTACGGCTCAGAACCGTGGTCACGACCATTCTGTGTTCATGGGCTTTGCTCCGATGAACAATCCTAGAATCGCCATCGCCGTGTATGTGGAGAATGGTGGATGGGGTGCCGACTATGGTGTGCCTATCGGTGGTTTGATGATGGAGCAGTATCTGAAGGGAAAGCTTTCTCCTGCTTCTGAAAGTCAGGCGGCACAGATGCAGGCCCGAAGAATTGCCTACGGCTCTAGTAGCAGATAATATACTGAAGTTTCAAATCAAAACTGCAGTTTCTATCCTGAGACTGCAGTTCCAATTCATTGAATAATAAAGACAATGGCTCAATCAGATAATAAACAACCAGCTGGTATTCTCCGTTCGCTCGACTGGTGGACCATCGGCATCTATCTGGCATTGCTCTGCTTCGGCTGGATCAGTGTCTGCGGTGCCAGCTATACCTATGGCGACAACGATATCTTCAGTCTGGGTGCCCGTTCGGGTATGCAGATTATATGGATAGGTACCTCCATTGCGCTGGGCTTCGTCATCCTGATGATGGACGACCGTTTTTTCGATACCTTCGCCTACGTGATCTATGCCGTGCTGATATTGCTGCTTTTTGCCACGATATTCAATCCGCATAGCATCAAGGGTTCGCACTCCTGGTTGGTGCTGGGACCGCTGCGACTGCAGCCTGCCGAGTTCGGTAAGTTTGCTACGGCGCTGGCTGTGGCGAAGTTTATGTGCAGCTATGGATTCAATATCCATAAGATGAAGCATTTCATGGCGGCTATGGGCATCATCATTTTGCCTATGATATGTATCGTGGGACAGCGCGAGACGGGTTCGGCATTGGTATATTCCGCCTTCTTCCTGATGCTTTACCGCGAGGGAATGCCGGGTGCCATCCTCTTTACCGGAGTCTCGATGGTGGTTTACTTTGTGGTGGGTATCAAGTACGAGAACGTGACGATGTGGGATACCTACACCTCGGTGGGAAAGTTCACGGTGCTGCTGCTGGTGCAGATCTTCACGGCAGGACTGGTGAACAGCTATACGGGCAACAGGAAGCATGCTCTCATCATCCTGTGCTACTCGGTGGGCATCACGCTCATCTTTGCACTCTTCTCCACCTACATCATTCCGTTTGACATCGTATGGGTGCAGCTGCTGCTCTGTGCGGTGATGATCGGATTCCTGGTGTATCACGGTCTGAGGACCCGCTTCCGCAACTATTTCCTGATTTCGATATTCGCAATGGGAAGTATTGCCTTCTTCTACAGTGCCGATTACGTGCTGAACAACGTGATGGAACCTCACCAGCGAGTGCGTATCAATGTGCTGCTGGGATTGGACGAAGACCTGGCGGGTGCCGGATATAATGTACATCAGAGTGAGATAGCCATCGGTTCGGGTGGCTTGCAGGGAAAGGGATTCCTGAACGGAACCCAGACCAAGCTGAAGTTCGTGCCTGAGCAGGATACCGACTTCATCTTCTGTACGGTAGGAGAGGAGGAAGGATTCCTGGGTTCGGCAGGTGTGCTGCTGCTCTTCCTGATGTTGATATTGAGATTGATACATCTGGCGGAGCGACAACCTTTCAAGTTCGGACGAATATACGGCTATTGTGTGCTTTCGGTATTCCTGTTCCACCTATTTATTAATGTGGGAATGGTGCTGGGACTGACGCCGGTAATCGGTATTCCGCTTCCATTCTTCAGTTATGGAGGTAGTTCGCTCTGGGGCTTTACCATCCTGCTTTTCATCTTCCTGCGTATTGATGCCGGAAGAAACCTGGTAAGAAGCTAGATTTTACAGCATAAAAAAATGACCAGTGAGATACGTCTCATTGGTCATTTTTCGTTATTTTCACTCCGATGTCGCTTACACCCGGAAGAATTTCTCGCTTCATATCATGGCGGATGGCGATATGGATGGAATCGCCTCTGTTTATCTTATAGATATTGATAGGGAAGTTGTACTGATAGTAGCTGATGCCCTGTCCCTTGTTCTCGCCATGCTGGTTGATGAGCTGGCAGAGTAGGGTATCAGTCTTCTCGATACGCTTGCCCTTGTTGGCAGGGTAGATGGTCTGGTTCACGATGAGTGTCAATGCCGTAAACGGATAGGCACCTGTGGTTCTCAGACCCAGGCTCTGCCGGTAATAGCCGGTGGCAGCCATTGGAGGGATTTCGAACGATAGGGTATCGTTCTTCTCCCATCCTGCAATCGGCGTATGGGCATATTCATCATATACCTTGGCATGATTGCAAGCGCTGAAGGCTATGGTTGCCACCAGTATGAAAACGAAATGAATCAGTCTTTTCATTTTTACTTCTTGTCCTCCTGTAGCTTGTTATTCTCGCCCTGCTGAGGCTGGTTGTTGTTAGCCTGCTGAGGCTTGTTGTTCTCGCCCTGCTGCGGCTTGTTATTATTGCCTTGCTGAGGCTTATTGTTATTGCCCTGTTGAGGTCTGTTTCCCTGCTGGCGAGGTCCCTTGTTTCTATTATCCCTATTGCGGTTATTGCCGTTTGGCTGACGGTTCTCGTTTCTTTCCGGGCGGTTGCCGTTTGGCTGACGGTTATCTCCCTTCTCTGAACGGTTCGCATTGCGGTTCTTGTTCTTCTTCTTTTTCTTCGCCTTGTCGAATCGGCTGAGATCAGACTCATTGAGCAGGTCTATGCTCTTGGAAGTTTCCTTCATCTTGCCATTCTCCATCAGGCTGAGCGGTTTCTCGCCCTGTTTATTCATCTCGATGATTTCCTTGGCACGTTCCGCTGTGATGGTCTCCAGGTTGGAAGCCATGTTCTTGTCAGAAGAGTAGGTGATGAGTCCGGCAAGGATATCTACCTTGAACTGATGGAACTCGCCGTCGGCAGTCTGAAGCACGGCATCCTTAGGTGGCATCTTTCGGCTTGCCTCTACATAGTTATCTACCTCGTAGTTGAGGCAGCACTTCAGTTTGGCGCACATGCCAGCCAACTTCTGAGGGTTGAGCGAGATGTCCTGGTAGCGTGCAGCATTGGTGCTCACACTTACGAAGTTCTTCATCCAGGTAGCGCAGCAGAGCTCTCTGCCGCAAGGACCGGTACCGCCGATACGGCCAGCCTCCTGACGTGCACCAATCTGCTTCATCTCGATACGGACATGGAAGGTATCGGCAAGTACCTTGATGAGCTGGCGGAAATCTACACGCTCATCAGCGATATAGTAGAAGATAGCCTTGTTGCCATCGCCCTGATACTCCACGTCGCCGATTTTCATCTTCAGGCCCAGGTCCTTGGCTATCTGACGGCTCTGGATCATGGTGTCGTGTTCGCGGCTCTTGGCTTCCTTTGCCTTGTCGAGGTCCACCTGCTTGGCAAGTCGGTAGATGCGCTTGATGTCATCCTGCGACTTGAGGTTTGCCTTCTTGATCTGCAGTTTTACCAGTCGGCCGGTTAATGTTACTACACCCACGTCGTGACCCGGGTTAGCCTCTACAGCCACGATGTCGCCCTTCTTGAGGTCGAGGTTGTTAACATTGTGATAATATCCCTTTCGGGTATTTTTAAATTGCACTTCCACCAGGTCGGTGCTCTCAGCGTTTCCTGGCACGTCGGCTAGCCAGTCGTATGTGTTGAGCTGTCGGTCCTGTCGTCCCACAGCCTTGCAGCATAGACCTCTATCGCAGCCATTCCACATTTTGAATTTCATATTTTTATAATCCACGATGTATTCTATTTATTATTTATTGATTAATATATATTGCCCTTTCGGGGGATGTATTTTCTTTATTTTCTGATGAGCAGAACGATATTCTTCAGCGCCAGGTCGAAAAACACGATTTTCGGGTTGGCATTCTGGGCGATGAATCGCTTGCTTTCCTCGAAGAGATTGGAGATGTCGATGATATTCGCCTCGTTGATGAATCGGGCGAAGTTCCTGGCGAAATTCTCCTCCTCCTGTGTCATATAACTGAGTTCCGGCTGGCGGAAATTATACATGAAACTCTCGCGCAGCATGTGCATGAAGTAATCGAGCATTCGCTTCTGCTTCTCTCTGCCGAAGGTGGCAACCACCTCGCTCCACTTCTTCAAATCGTGGATGTTGCGCATATAGGAGAGGCGCATCAGCATGATGAACATATCCAGATGCTGGCGGTTTTCATTGCCAGAGTCCAGCTCCTCCAATGCATGGTTCCAGTTGCCGTTGGCGATTCGGGCGATGCGGTGGGCTGATTCTGCATCCAGCGCTCTTCGTTCTATGAGCGCTTTCTCCACCTCGGAAGTTTCAATCTTCTTCAGGTCGATACGCTGTGCGCGGCTTCTGATGGTTTCGAGCAGAAGTTCCGGCTGTTCGCTTACCAGGAGGAAGAGTGTCTGATGAGGCGGCTCTTCCAGCAGTTTCAATATCTTGTTGGCACTCGTGAGGTTCATACGCTCCGGCAACCATATCAGACTGATCTTGTATCCGCCCTGACTCGACATCATGCTCAGTTCTCTCGAAAGATTGTCGGTCTCATCGGCGGTGATGATTGCCTGCTTGTTGAAGTCGGCATCAGTCTTGCCCATGCGCTGCATCCAGTCGCTGATCAGCACATACGGACCTTCCTGGAGGAGCATCTCACGCCATTCTTTCATAAAGTCGAGACTTACGGGCGTATGGTCGCCGCTCATCTCGGATGTTTTGATGGTAGGGAAGGTGAAGTGCAGGTCGGGATGCTCCCATTTTCTCAGCATCGGGGAATCGCCCAGCAGATAGCTGGCAAAAGCCAGCGCCACTGCCAGTTTTCCACAACCTTGTGGACCGCAGAACATCAGTGCATGAGGCACACGATTCTCCTGAACCATCTCCATCAGACGGTTCCATATATCTTGCTGACCTATCACTTCACTATTTAACATTGAACTTTGAACTTTAAAATAAAATTTTAGCTATCTGTTTCACGCTATCCACCGCCGAAACGGTGAAGAAATGGATATGATTGTATCCGTGATCGAAGAGATCTTTCACCTGGGCAGTCGTCCACTCGATACCGAGCGCCTTGGCATCTTCATCGCTCTTGCACTTCAAAACCTCCTGCGCCAGAGCTTCCGGGATGTCGCAATGGAAGGTCTTTGGTACCATGGTGAGCTGACTCAGCTTGGCGAATGGCTTCAGCGCCGGAACGATAGGGATGGTGATGCCCATCTGGCGAGCCTTCTCTACGAAAGCATAGAATTTCTCGTTGTCGTAGAAGAGCTGGGTGATGGCATAGTCAGCGCCCAACTGCTGCTTCTCCAGGAGATGCTGCATGTCCATCTCCAGATTGGGAGCCTCTTCGTGCTTCTCCGGATAGCAGGCTACGCCACAGCAGAATTTATCACCCGGATGCTTGATCGGGGTGCCGTCGAAGAAGAAACCGTCGTTAAACTGGTTTACTTGCTTCAGCAGGTCGGTGGCATTGGAATGACCGTTTTCTGTTGGAGTAAACTGTCGGTCTTCCTTCGCCTTGTCGCCTCTCAGCACAAGGATATTGCTGATGCCCAGAAACTGGAGATCGAGCAATTCGTATTCGATGTCTTCCTTCGTGGCACCGCTACAGATGACGTGAGGGATGACAGGGATGTCGTACTTGTTCTGGATTGCACCTGCGATGGCAACGGTGCCAGGGCGGCGACGCACACGCTGACGAGTGAGGAGACCGTTTTCCAGTTCCTTGTAAACATACTCGCTGTGGTGTGTGGTAATGTTGATAAACCGTGGGTCGAAGTCCTTGAGGCTGTCGATGGTGCGGAAGAGAGCCGCAGTGCCATTACCCTTGAGAGGTGGCAAAACCTCGAAAGAGAAGCCTCTTTTGTCGCCCTTCTGATGTAAGAATTCTGCGATGTTCATATTACGTAATATCTATGTTCTCTTATTTTGGTTGCAAATTTACAAAAAAAATAGGGGAAATGTGCAGATTATGCGTATTATTTTAAAATAAACAGATAAAAATATAAAAATAAACAAATAACCTATAGTAAAATGGAACAACAACAAACGGGCTCTAAGGCCTATCTTTTTTCGATTGTGATGGTCGCCGTATTGGGTGGCTTGCTTTTCGGTTACGATACCGCAGTGATATCAGGTGCCGAGAAGGGTTTGCAGGCATTCTTCAAGGGTGCCGGTGATTTCGAATACACCGATGTGATGCACGGATTCACTTCTTCCAGTGCGCTGATCGGCTGTATCATCGGTAGTTCGCTTTCTGGTCTTTTCGCCAGCAGGCTGGGTCGCAAGCACTCGCTCATTTTTGCGGGTGTCTGCTTCTTCCTCTCTGCCTGGGGATCCATGGAACCGGAATCTTATCTCCTGCCTCAGGGACATGCCGACTGGACGTTGCTGGTGGTATTCAACTTCTATCGTGTGCTGGGTGGTATCGGTGTAGGTATGGCTTCAGCCATCTGTCCGATGTATATCGGCGAAATCGCTCCGAGCAATATGCGCGGTATGCTGGTGAGCTGCAATCAGTTTGCCATCATCTTCGGTCAGCTGGTGGTTTACTTCGTCAATTTCATCATAATGGGTCCCCATGCCAATCCTATCTATGATGCTGCGGGTGCCATCGCCAATATGGTGGATGCGCAGTGGACCATCGAGACGGGATGGAGATATATGTTTGGTAGCGAGATGGTTCCGGCAGGACTGTTCACCTTCCTGATCTGCTTCGTACCTGAGACTCCTCGTTATCTCGTGATGATCGGACAGGACGAGAAGGCATACGGCGTGCTTGCCAAGATCAATGGTTCTGAGAAGGCACGCGAGATTATCCACGATATCAAGAATACGGTGACCGTGAAGACCGAGAAGCTCTTCTCCTATGGCTTTATGTGTATCTTTGTGGGCGTGATGCTTTCTGTATTCCAGCAGGCTGTGGGTATCAATGCGGTGCTCTATTATGCGCCTCGTATCTTCCAGGATATGGGAATGGGTAATCCGATGGTTCAGACCGTCATCATGGGTATTGTGAATATCTCGTTTACGCTGGTAGCCGTCTTTACGGTAGAGAAGCTGGGTCGCAAGCCATTGCTTATCTTTGGTTCCATCGGCATGGCAGCAGGAGCCTTGGGCGTAGCCTTGACCTTTGGAAATGAAGCCTTGAGTACGGTTACCATGCTGAGTATCATGGTATATAGTGCCAGCTT
>OIXW01000539.1_pt1 | contig 11288 bp, 9 predicted proteins | sample 1587951 | NCBI WGS metagenome assembly OIXW01 (sample SAMN03283239) | human gut metagenome | biome: human-associated habitat; material: feces | host: Homo sapiens | place: Peru | collected 2012
CAAAGAACTATGCCGAAGTACATCGCTACGAAAACATCGCACTTTGCGACTCCCTTGAGAAAATAGCTTTCGAGAAGGCTGGCATCATCAAGGAAGATGTGCCCGTAGTGATAGGAACCACCACCACTGAAACCCGTCCTGTGTTCGAAACCATAGGAAAGGAAAGAAAAGCGCCCGTCATCTTCTCAGAGGAATCTGCCTTCAGCAACGACACCGTTGCAACAACTGCGGAAGGTCGTCACGTGTTAGGCACCCATACTTTCGGACCTATAGAGATGGAACTCCGGGGAATCTATCAGGAAGAAAATGCAAGAACCATACTTTGCGCCATATCTATCCTGCTCGACAAAGGCATCGTCGGCAAAGAAGCCATCCTAAAAGGATTTGCCAACGTATGCGAGACGACAGGACTGCGCGGACGTTGGGAAAAACTGAACGACAAACCTCTTGTCATCTGCGATACAGGACACAACGTGGCTGGATGGAAATTTCTAAGCCAACAGATCGAAAAACAACCATGCACACACCGACATATCGTCTTCGGAATGGTGGACGACAAAGATGTGTCAAGTGTACTGGAGTTGCTTCCTAAAACAGACACAACCTACTACTGGACACAAGCCTCAACAAAGAGGGCTATACCCGTGGAAAGGCTATGCAAGATGGCACAGGAACATGATCTCACTGGCAACACATATCTATCTGTAAAAGAAGCATTTGAAGCTGCCAAAAGAGAAGCAAAGAATACCGACTTCATCTTCGTGGGAGGTTCGAGCTATGTGGTAGCCGATTTGCTGGCATAATATATTTTAGTTTTTTTAAATCAAATAAGTTGCAAAAAAATTTGTTGTAATCATTTTTTTTTATTTACTTTGCAGTATGTAACTTTAAAACATTCGAATAACTAAACAATTGGGATATTATGAATACAGAACCAGCAAATAAGTGCGGTCTGAAAAGAGAAGATTTTCAGACCACAGTCAATGGCAAGCAGACAGACTTGTTCGTACTGAAAAACAGTAACGGTAATGAGGTTGCCGTAACCAATTATGGAGGTGCCATTGTAGCCATCATGATGCCCGACAAGGACGGAAATTACGCCAACCTTATTCAAGGACATGACAACATACAGGATGTCATCAATTCTCCTGAGCCTTTCCTGAGCGTACTTATTGGCCGCTACGGAAACCGCATCAAGGATGGCAAGTTCACACTCCATGGCAAAGAATACCAGTTGGCTCGCAATGACGGTCCTAACCATCTTCATGGCGGTCCTACAGGATTTCATGCACACGTATGGGATGCCATGCAGGTAAGCAGCAATGCTGTAGTTCTCAAATATGCAAGTCCTTATGGCGAAGAAGGTTTTACCGGTGAGTTGAACGTATGGGTGGCTTATACTTTGACAGATGACGATGAGCTTGTCATCAAGTATCAGGCAACAACCAACAAGTTGACAATAGTCAACCTGACACACCACGCATTCTTCTCTATTCAGGGAATTGCCAACCCAACACCTACTATCGACAACATTATCTGTCAGGTAAACGCAGACTATTATCTCCCTATAGACAAGGTTTCCATCCCTACCGGCGAAATTCTCAAGGTAGAGGGTACTCCTTTCGATTTCCGTACTCCAAAGACCATAGGCCAGGACATCGATGCCGACAACGAGCAGATAAAGAACGGACAGGGCTACGACCACAACTTCGTTCTCAATAAGAAAGAGGAAGGCGAGTTGAGTTTCGCAGCAAAAATCAAGGATCCTGTCAGTTGCCGCACAATGGAGGTTTACACCACCGAACCAGGCTTGCAGATGTATACAGGCAACTTCCTGGCAGGTATCTCTGGTCAGCATGGCGCCACATTCCCACGCCGCAGCGCTGTTTGCTTCGAGGCACAGAAGTTCCCAGACACACCTAACCATCCATACTTCCCAAGTTGCCGCTTGAAACCAGGCGACACCTACACACAGAAAACTATTTATAAGTTTGGTGTAGAGAAATAACACCTTATTATATATATGGAGCAGGTACTCGAAAAGCGCCTGCTCCATTTTCTCGTTTGAAAAAAGCAACCACATTTCCTAAAGAAAATCATATTCTTGAATAACATTCTTAATATAGATTATAATATAGAGCTGTATTCTTTTTTACGATGAGAACAAACCCGGAATAATTAAATAATAACAATATCAACTATCAAACAATTAAAAATGGAAAGCCAAAACAAAAATGGTAATATCATCGCCATCATCACGATGATGTTTCTTTACGCTATGATTTCGTTTGTAACGAACCTGGCAGCTCCTATCGGAGTCATCTGGAAAAATGTATTCGCCGACAGCGGTAGTGCCAACATGATAGGTATGTTGGGTAATGCCATGAACTTCTTAGCTTATCTCTTCATGGGTATACCCGCAGGCAAGTTGCTCACCAAGATTGGTTACAAGAAGACTGCCCTCACCGGTATTGCTACTGGTTTTGTAGGCGTATTCATCCAGTTCATTTCTGGTAAGTTCGGTGCCGATATCTCTGGTTTCGCCGTTTACCTCTTCGGAGCGTTCATCTCTGGTTTCGCTGTATGTATTCTGAATACAGTAGTAAATCCTATGCTGAACCTTCTCGGTGGCGGTGGCAATCGTGGTAACCAGTTGAACCTCATAGGAGGTACGCTCAACAGCTTGTCTGGTACTTTAACTCCTATGCTCGTAGGTGCACTTATCGGAACCGTAACAGCCAACACAAAGATAGTAGACGTAAATCTGGTACTTTACATCGCCCTTGCTGTATTCGCAGCAGCCTTCTTCATCTTGATCTTCATTCCTATTCAGGATCCAGAGATGGGCAAGACTACAGACAAGACTGTATTCGAGCACTCACCTTGGGCATTCCGTCACTTCAACCTTGGTGTTCTCGCCATCTTCGTATATGTAGGCGTTGAAGTAGGTATTCCTGGTACATTGAATTTCTACATCTCTGACACTACAGCCAATGGCGGTGGTTTGATCAACGGAGTCGTATTGGCTAATGCTGCCGCTATCGGTGGATTCGTAGCAGGTACCTACTGGCTCTTGATGTTGGTAGGCCGTCTCTGCTCGAGCTTTATCGCTGATAAGGTATCAAGTCGCCAGATGATGATTTTTGCCAATGGTGCCGGCATCATTTTCATCCTTCTCGCAGTTCTTTTGGGTAAGTCTACAACGGTTGAAATGCCTGTATTCACTGGTACTTCCTTCCAGATGGTAACCGTACCTATTGCTGCCATGTTCCTGGTTCTCTGCGGTCTCTGCACATCCATCATGTGGGCATCTATCTTCAATCTTGCTACCGAGGGTCTTGGCAAATATACCGCCCAGGCTTCTGGTATCTTCATGATGATGGTAGTAGGTGGTGGATTAATTCCATTGGTACAGAACTTCATCGCTGATAATGGAGGCTATATGACAAGTTATATTGTGCCTCTCATCTGTATGGCATACATGCTGTTCTATGCTGTAGCTGGTTGCAAGAATGTCAACAAGGATATTCCTGTAGAATAAAAACTACGAAATATGATAGCCCTGAGGTTTTTAATGCCTTAGGGCTTTTATATAACCGACAAATCTTGAATGAACAACTAAAAAAACTTAACTGATTATGGATATTGAAAAAGTAAGAAGCCGCTTCATTAAGCATTTCGACGGCAAAACTGGAAACATTTATATGTCACCAGGTCGTATCAACCTGATTGGTGAGCATACTGATTATAATGGAGGATTCGTTTTCCCCGGTGCAGTAGACAAAGGTATCATGGCTGAAATCCGTCCTAACGGAACTAACACTGTCATGCTCTACTCTATCGACTTGAAGGACCGTGTGGAGTTCAAGGTAGACGACCCTGAGGGTCCACGCGCTTCATGGGCACGCTATATCTATGGTGTATGTCAGGAAATGAAGGCTTTGGGCGTAGATGTGAAAGGCTTCAATGCGGCCTTCTATGGTGATGTGCCTCTCGGTGCTGGTATGTCTTCTTCTGCTGCTCTTGAGAGTTGTTTCGCCTTTGCCTTGAACGACTTGTTTGGTGACAACAAGATTTCTAAGTGGGATCTTGTCTTGGCAGGTCAGGCTACAGAACATAAATATGTAGGTGTCAACTGCGGTATCATGGACCAGTTTGCCAGCGTATTCGGAAAGGAAGGCAAACTCATGCGTCTCGACTGCAATAGCCGCGAATTTGAGTACTTCCCATTCGAACCAAAGGGCTACAAACTCTGTCTGGTCAACTCTAAGGTAAAACACGAGTTGGCGGGGTCACCATACAACGACCGTCGTAACTCTTGCGAGAACGTGGTAAAGCATATTGCTACCAAACATCCTGAAGCCAAGTTTGAGACCTTGCGCGACTGCACATGGGAACAACTTGAAGAGGTCCGTGCAGAAGTGGGCGAAGAAGACTACAGCCGTGCTCATTTCGTATTGGGCGAGAAAGACCGCGTGCTGGCAGTATGCGATGCTCTTGAGAAAGGTGACTACGAAACTGTTGGTCAGAAGATGTACGAGACACACTATGGTCTGAGCAAGGAATACGAGGTTAGTTGTGAGGAACTTGACTTCCTGAATGACGTAGCCAAAGAGAATGGTGTAACAGGCTGCCGTATTATGGGTGGTGGCTTCGGAGGCTGTACCATCAACCTTGTAAAGGATGACATCTACGATAAGTTCATTGCAGATACAAAAGCTAAATTTGCAGCCAAATATGGTCATGAACCTGAAGTTTATCCTGTCATCATCTCTGAAGGATCACACAAGGTATGCTAACAACAACTACTTTTCAAATAAATACATTATTATATATAGCGATTATATTAAGATTTTATAATTAACGATTATATCACTCAAATAAGAGCAAGTTCTTTAATAAAACAAGGACTTGCTCTTTTATTTTATACAAATAGTGTTAAAGACACACTTTACCTGAAAAATACTTTAGCAAGAATGATACTACTTTAAAATAATTAATGTAATTTTACCCCCAAAACAAAATGGCAACTAATACAGTACCTTAAAATGTCGTGTAGTATCACTCAGTGTGCCCGACAAGAATTCCATAGAATCATAACATATTATTATAAACATGACTCAATTTTATAAAGAATATACTAAAGTCTTCGTCGCTGTTGACTGCATCATCTTCGGTTTTGACGGAAAGAACCTTCAAGTATTAATAGGTAAACGCAAGATGGACCCAGGAAGAGACGAATGGTCCCTCTATGGTGGATTCGTAGGACAACACGAAAGCCTCGAAGAAGCTGCCAACCGTGTCATTCTCGACCTGACAGGTATGAAAAACCTATACATCAGACAGGTAGGAGCATTCGGCAATATAGACCGTGACCCGGGCGAACGAGTTATATCGGTTGCCTATTGTACCCTCATCAATGTAGTAGACTATGACGACAAGCTCAGAGAACAACATGGTTTGGAATGGGTAAGCCTTAAGGACTTGCCCCAACTCTACGCCGACCACAACCAGATGATACAAGATGCCATCAGCCAGATACGCCGACGCATCAACACAGAACCTTTGAGTTTCAAACTTCTGCCCAATCTGTTTACCCTCACCCAACTGCAACATGTTTTCGAGGCGGTGATGGACGAAGAGATTGACAAGCGCAACTTCCGTAAACGTATCAAGGATATCGACTTCATAGAAAAGACCGAACTGATAGACAAAGTTGGCTCACGACGCGGAGCTGCTCTCTATCGCTTCAACAAGAAAGCTTACGCACAGGATCCTTCGTTTAAACTCAAGTAAACCTTTATTTGCTTGGATAAAAAGAGAAGTGTCTAAACTCCTTAACCCAACTCCCTAACTCAATAATTTACGATATTTCAATAAAAAAACATAAGAAACGATGTTAGAACAATTAAAAGAAAAAGTATTCAAAGCCAATCTTGACCTTGTGAAGCATCACCTCGTTCTCTTCACCTGGGGCAATGTGAGCGCAATCGACCGCGAGAAAGGTCTTGTAGTCATCAAACCATCAGGAGTGAGTTACGAAACAATGAAGGCAAGCGACATGGTGGTAGTTGACTTAGCCACAGGAAAGGTAGTGGAAGGCGATCTCAACCCTTCATCCGATACTCCTACCCACCTGGTATTATATCGTGCTTTCCCTGAATTGGGAGGTGTCGTACACACCCACTCCACCTATGCCACAGCCTGGGCTCAGGCAGGTTTGGACCTCCCTAATATCGGCACCACTCATGCCGACTATTTCCACGACTGCATACCTTGCACCGACGATATGACTGCCGACCAGATGGCAGAATACGAACACAATACAGGAGTGGTTATTGTAGACCGCTTCAAGAAGGGAAACATCAATCCTGTTCATACCCCAGGCGTATTGGTAAAGAACCATGGTCCTTTCACTTGGGGCAAGGATGCCGACGAGGCTGTTTATCATGCAGTAGTGGCAGAACAGGTTGCCAAGATGGCGTTCATCTCTTTCACGGTAAACAAGAATACCACCATGAATCCTCTGCTCGTAGAGAAGCACTTCAGCCGCAAACATGGTCCCAATGCATACTACGGACAGAAAAAGAAGCAATAATTAGACGTGGCAGGCTTCGACAAGTACATCGAGACCTATAAGGCAGGACTGGCTATCGAGCAGGCAGCAGTAGCCAACAAGAAACCATAATTCTGAATTCGTATCAAAGACCTAATAAACTAAACAACACCCTCAAAACGTCAAGCCTTCAGTATTCAAGGATGCCAAAATAAGTAAAAAAGCGCTAAAAGTGAAAATTCCGGCAAAATCTATTGTTGTTTTAAAAATAAAATAGTATATTTGTGGAAAAATTCAAAATCACAAGTAAGACCATACAAAATATTTAATACAATTTGTGTTTATGAACGACATTAAAGTTATGAATCATGCAGCCGATAATATCCGTATTCTGGCTGCTTCTATGGTAGAAAAAGCTAACTCTGGTCACCCAGGTGGTGCTATGGGTGGTGCAGACTTCATCAACGTACTCTTCTCTGAGTTCTTGGTATACGACCCATCAGACCCAACATGGACAGGCCGCGACCGTTTCTTCCTCGATCCTGGTCACATGAGCCCTATGCTCTATGCAGGTTTGGCCATGCGTGGCTTCTTTACCTTGGACGACCTCCAGCAGTTCCGTCAGTGGGGTTCTGTAACTCCAGGACATCCAGAACTCGATGTAGCTCGTGGCATTGAGAACTCAAGCGGTCCATTGGGTCAGGGACATGCCATTGCAGCTGGTGCTGCCGTAGCCGAGAAGTTCCTTGAGGCACGTTTGGGCTCTACCATGATGCAGCACAAAATCTATGCATACATCTCTGATGGTGCCGTAGAGGAGGAAATCTCTCAGGGTGTAGGCCGTATTGCAGGCAACCTGGGTTTGAACAACCTCATCATGTTCTACGACTCCAACGATATCCAGCTCTCTACAGAGTGTGGCGTTGTGATGACCGAAAACACCGAGATGAAGTATCAGGCATGGGGATGGAATGTCATCAAGATTAATGGCAACGACGTAGCTCAGATTCGTGAAGCCCTCACAGCAGCTCAGCAGGAGCAGGAGCGTCCTACCCTTATCATTGGTAAAACCGTGATGGGCAAGGGAGCCTTGCGTGCCGATGGTACAAGCTATGAGGCTTGCATCAATACTCATGGCGCTCCTCTCGGTGGAGATGCCTATATCAATACTATCAAGCACCTCGGTGGCGACCCTGAGAATCCATTCGTTATCTACGACGATGTAAAAGAGCTCTACGCCAAGCGTGCCGAGGAGTTGAAGAAGATTGTTGCCGAGCGTAAGGCTGCCGAGGCAGAATGGCGCAAGGCCAATCCTGAGAAGAGCGCCCAGATGGATGAGTGGTTCTCTGGCAAGGCTCCAAAGGTAGACTGGAGCAAGATAGAACAGAAGGCAGGTTCTGCCACCCGTGCAGCATCTGCTACTTGTTTGGGAGTTTTGGCAGAACAAGTTCCTAACATGATCTGCGCTTCTGCCGACCTCTCTAACTCCGACAAGACCGACGGCTTCCTCAAGAAGACCAAGAGCATGGTACGTGGTGACTTCTCTGGAGCATTCTTCCAGGCTGGTGTAGCCGAGCTTACCATGGCAGATATGTGTATCGGTATGATGCTTCACGGTGGCGTGATAGCAGCAATGGGTACATTCTTTGTATTCTCCGACTATATGAAACCAGCTATTCGTATCGCAGCCTTGATGCAGGTTCCTGTCAAGTTCATCTGGACTCACGATGCATTCCGTGTGGGTGAGGACGGACCTACCCACGAGCCTGTAGAGCAGGAGGCACAGATTCGCTTGATGGAAAAGTTGAAGAACCATGCCGGCAAGGACAGTGTACGCGTATTCCGCCCAGCTGATGCCGACGAGACAACAGTTTGCTGGAAGCTCGCTATGGAGAACATCGATACTCCTACAGCGCTCATCTTCTCTCGCCAGGGCATAGCCAAACTGCCAGAGGGCAACGACTACGAGCAGGCAGCCAAGGGTGCCTATATCGTGGCTGGCAGCGACGAGAATCCAGATGTTATCCTCGTAGCAAGCGGTTCTGAGGTTTCTACATTGGAGGCTGGTACCGAGGCTTTGCGCAAGGACGGTATCAAGGTACGCGTGGTAAGTGCTCCTTCAGAGGGCTTGTTCCGCAGCCAGAGCAAGGAATATCAGGAGAGCGTATTGCCTAAGAACGCCAAAATCTTCGGTATGACAGCAGGTTTGCCTGTCACACTCGAGGGACTGGTTGGTGCCAACGGCAAGGTATTCGGCTTGGAGAGCTTTGGCTTCTCTGCCCCATACAAGGTGCTCGATGAGAAATTGGGATATACAGGCGAGAATGTCTACAAGCAAGTGAAGGCATTCTTGGCAGAGTAAATAACTTAAAACGTAATGATTATGGAAGTAAAGACAGTAGGATTGGCCAGCGACCACGCAGGTTTTCCAATGAAGCAATTCGTTTTGCAGTATTTAGAAAAAAAGGGTTATCCTGTTAAGGATTATGGCACATATAGCGACGAAAGCGTAGACTATCCTGATTTTGCCCATGCTCTGGCAGAAGGCATTGAGAATGGAGATGTCTATCCTGGTATCGGTATCTGCGGCAGCGGTGAAGGTATGGCTATGACTCTTAACAAGCACCAAGGTGTACGTGCGGGCTTGGCTTGGAACAAGGATATCGCCCAACTTATCCGCCAGCACAATGATGCCAATGTAATCGTGCTTCCTGGACGTTTCATTGACAACAAGACTGCCGAGGCTATCCTCGACGAGTTCTTCAAAGCTACCTTTGAGGGTGGCCGTCACGAGCGTCGCGTCAAGAAGATACCTCTGCAGAAATAACCTCTGAACAGAGAAATGAATTTAGAAAATGATGTATGAGTCACATGGTGGCTTATGCATCATTTTTTTGTTTATCATCCCTTCGAGGAACAGCTCCTGTTGCCAGACTTTTTTTTACAAGTTTACTATCAACCCATAACATTATCATGACAATAGCATATACGCCATCAAAATCTTGTGCAAAAAGTTGGAACTTATAAAAAGATTTTGTAACTTTGCGCCAAAACAATATAATAACGATTAATTATATGAGAAAAAAATTACTACGTTTGTCACTTGCTTTCTTGGTAAGTGTAATGCCGGCACTCCCTATGCTGGCACAAATTCCCGAAGGCTATTACAGTTCACTCAAAGGCAAAAAAGGCGCTGAACTGAAGACGGCAGTCCATAAGATTATCAAAAATGCCAAAGTACTGAGTTATGGTTCTGGTGACCATAGTACATGGTGGGGATTCTATCTTACAGATGTCACAGATGATGGCTACTGCATTGACCGCTATTCCCCCAGAAATACTTGGAAGAAATATGGCAACCGTGGTTCTTCTATCGGAGGCATGAATATAGAACACTCTTTTGCTCAAAGTTGGTGGGGAAAAACAGATTGTAATCTCAAAAAAGACTTATTCAATATCATGCCGTGCGAGTCAAAGATCAACTCCAGTAAAGGCAACAATGGCATGGGTGTGGTTACGAAAGTGACCAATACCAATGGTGCTACCAAAGTAGGAAGCGGAGCTAACGGATTAAAATTATGGGAGCCTGCAGACGAATGGAAAGGAGACTTTGCACGTGGATACATGTACATCGTAACAGCATACGAAGATTATGCCAACAAATGGACCTCTGAAGGCAAAAACTCACTATATAATAACACCTACCCCACTCTTAAAGAATGGGCATACAAGCTCTATATCCAGTGGGCAAAAGCCGACAAGCCTGACGCTGTAGAGGTGAAACGCAACAACGACGTATATAAGATTCAGGGCAACCGTAATCCTTATGTCGACTTCCCTAATCTGATGGAATACGTATGGGGCGACAGCACCAATATAGCCTTTAACCCTGAGACTACCGTCAAATCTTCAAGCTACGTGAATGGAGATGGTGGAGGTGGAGGTTCTGTCGACCCAGACCCCAACCCAGATACACCCGAGTTGAATGTCTATCAAGCCACCTTCACTGATAATGATGGAGGATGCCAAGAGAGCATCGCAAGCAATAGCAGTCCTAATACTCATATATGGACACGCGACGCTCGATATGGATGGAAGGGAACAGCTTTCAAGGGTAGCAAATACGAAGCAGAAGCAACCCTTTCGTTGCCAGAGGTAGACCTAACCGAATATGATGATGCCAAGCTCACCATCAGTCAGACAGTCAAATTTGCAGATGGCAATGCCCTAAAATATCTTAAGATAGAAGTAAGAACTGTCGATCCTAAAGAAGGAATGGTAGAGACTTCTCCATTGTCAGACTTTAAGGTTATAGAATCAGACTATTGGACATTCTCTGACTTCACATTCGACCTCTCCCGCTTCTGTGGGACGAAGGCTACCATCTCGTTTGTCTACAAGAGCGACAATGATATATGCTGCACTTGGGAAATCAAGAAGGCTACCATCACAGGAACCAAGAATTCGACAGGCATTAAGGAAACGACAACAGAGCCAAAAGACTTCATAGACTTCTCTAAGCCATACGATGTTTACAGCATCGACGGAAGAAAGTTGACTCCTTCGCAAACCAATGCCAACAGCATCGTCATCATACGCCAAAACAGCAAGGTGATAAAGATGAGAATCAGATAAACTCGATGCTAAAGACTGCTACACCTTATTATATATTAAGGTATTCAAGTTTCGCAAGTAAGCCCCACACGCCCTGAAAGGGCAGAAGCTCTTAGCC
>OIXW01000542.1_pt1 | contig 11269 bp, 10 predicted proteins | sample 1587951 | NCBI WGS metagenome assembly OIXW01 (sample SAMN03283239) | human gut metagenome | biome: human-associated habitat; material: feces | host: Homo sapiens | place: Peru | collected 2012
TGGCCGCACCGAGGCCAGCGAGAATGTCTGGGGCACCGCCCTGCCCTATCTGGTATCGGTGGACAGCAGCACTGACACCGCCGCAGAAAACTACGAATACACCCTGAACCTTTCCGCCGCCCAATTACAACAGCTGCTGGCCGAACGGCTGGGCATCGCCGCCGATCTTTCGCAACAGGCGCAGTGGTTCGGTACGCCGGTACTCACTCCCTCCGGCTATGTGGACAGTCTGCCGGTCTGCGGGCAGACGGTGCAGGGTACCGCCCTGCGCAAGGCACTGGGGCTGCGCAGCGCCTGCTTTACGGTGGTCTGCCAGAGCGGAACCTTCTCCTTTACCACAAGGGGCTACGGCCACGGCGTAGGCATGAGCCAGTGGGGTGCAAAGGCACTGGCAGAGCAGGGCGCAGACTACCGCACCATTTTGGCGCACTACTACCCCGGCACAGAGCTGCGGGGGGAATAGCGGCAGAACAAAGCGGAAAATTTATTTTAAATAAAGTCCTAAATTACGCAATTACGCAAATGGAGCCGCTGCACATTGTCTTGTGCAGCGGCTCCAAATTTATATTCTTTTATCAGCCGAACAGCTGTGCAAACCAGCTTACGGTGGTCTCGGCGGCGGTCTCTACCGTGGTCTCCATCTGCTTGACCGTCTGCTGCAACTTAGTGCCCCCAGCATCCTTGACCGACCAGTAGGTCTGAGTGCTGCTTGCGCTGCCGGACACCGTGAAGTCTGAGGCAAAGCACAGGTTCTCGCCCGCAGAGTCGGTCATCAGCACCATGTAGGTGTAGCTGCCCTCCGGCAGTTCGCCAAAGCGGATCTGGCTGTCCAGCGTGTTCAGTGAGAAGGCAGCGGCGTTCACCTGCGCTGCGGCGCTCTGCACGGTCTGGTCCGCCGCGTCCAGAACAGCCACCTGCACGCTGGTCAGAGTGGTGCCGCTGGCGCTGTTGGCCGTACCGGTCAATGCCATGCCGCTGCCGGTGCGGATATTCACCGGGTAGCGCACGCCCTCCAACCGCAGCCCATCAGCCTGTGCAGCCACACTGTTGTGGTCTGCGGTGACGTACCAGTAGCAGGATGCTCTTGCAATGGACACACTGGAGCTGGTAATGGGGATGCGGCCGTAGCCGATGTTCCCCGCCGGGTCGGAGCAATAGAAAATACCGTTGGTGTAGTCAGTCAGCAGCACCGCATGGGGCTGAGTACGGTCGTAGAGGACGATGCCCTCCGGGTGCTGCTCCAGCAGGGAGATCAGCACCGCCGTTTTGCTTTGCAGACTGGAGGGCAGGGTGGCGTAGCCCACCTGCATCTCCTTATATGTAAAGCTGTGTGCAAGGCCGTTGGCCCATGCTGTGGAGCGCACACTGTTCTCGGTCACGTTCGTCCAGTCGCTCAGCCCGTCAAAGTAGGCACGGCGGCGCAGCATCATGGCTGCGGAAGCCAGCGTACAGGTGCCGCCCCGGCTCTGCTTGAAGTAAAAGCCTGCGTCCACGTTCAGGTCCACTGCCAATGCAGCGGGCAGACAGGTAAGCAGGAAAGCAAAGCTCAGTATCAGGGTCAGCAATCGTTTTTTCAAGGCGTGCGGTGCGGTGGTATTCACGGTTCGGTATTTCCTTTCTTGTTTCTTTGCGGATCTCATAGGGATCTACCGTTATAAAGTATACCAGCCTGTAATTCTTTTGTAAACAATCCTTCGTCTTTTTTCTCAATATCAACACGTTTAGGGGATATCCGTTGGCTGTTTTTCACAATTTTTTCTGCGATATTTCACGTATTTGACAAAGTTTCATCCTACCCACCGCAGAACTATGAAAAGAAATTTCTTTTTTGCCCGGCGCGCGAGGGCGCAAAAAAAGTCCGGTACACCTGCGCATTCGTCCCAGCATTTCACAAAATAATGCCCTTCTTGGCAATGCCGCAGTCAGTCCGTCGTTGTCTGCCGCAGTTTGGACAGTAAAGGACTCCAATGAAAATGGGAACGCCTATCAGCCAGCGGAAAAAACGATAAGAAAGAAAGCTGTCATCACGGGCCTTTCCTGCAACGACAGCTTTAAATAGGCTTATATGATTTTTGAGAAATTCTTGACTGAATTACCTACTTTCTTGAAAAAGTTCTATACTATATTTGGTAGGATTGTTTTGCTCGATAAAAACATTCGCATATAAATCCTCCTTTCGGTGAAATGGTGTCAAAACATAGTAATTACTTACTGCTTTGTATTCCTTACCCTCGTAAATAAATCCACATACAATTCTGCAACAGATGTAATTTCTAACCCCAATCCATGATGCTGGAATTATATCCTTGATTTCAGAGTCTATGCAAGTACCTGAATGCTTCAGGTTTTTCAATTTTTTCTTATCGTATGTCAGCTTACCCACTGAAATCAGAAACAACATTATCCACACAGAGGCATTGAGCAACATGTCCTTCAATATAGTTGGATTAAAAAAATTCCCAATAAAACCAACAGCTAATTCAATCACTGCTACAAGCAATGTTACATTAGAACATATAGAGAATAAGTATTTTATTGGTTTAAGATTGGCAATTTGCTTTTCTTTGTAAAGTTTGGAAATATTTTCTTCCGCCTTGCCTTTATATTCCTCTGCCGATATATGTTCCCCAGAAAAAAGCTCGTTCAAACTAATGCCCAAAGCATCACATAAAGGTTGTAAAAGCGACACATCGGGCATTCCTCTACCATTTTCCCATTTAGAAACCGCCTGATTGGTAATATCTAATAGTTCGGCAAGCTGTATTTGTGTTAGACTTTTTTCTTTTCTACACTGAGCAATAAATGCACCTATTTTTTTCTGATCCATAAAACAAATCTCCTTTATACTATATTTGACCTCAGTATATCAAATAGAGAATTTATTTGGAACATACTAAGCGTTGAAGGGAGTCTCAACGTTGAGTTGAATAGATATCAATTTGCAATCTTCCCCTTCTGAGTAAGGCAAAAGCTGCTACATAACCATTAAACGCAGAAGCCCGGAACCTTTTGAGCCCTTGCGGCCACGAAAAGGTTCCGGATTTTTGCATTCTTTTTTCAGGGAGCCATCGCCCACCGACTATACTGCTTTTTTGCTCAGCTCAGTGCCTGCTGGATCTTGGCAAAGTCCTCCAGCGTCAGGGCTTCCGGGCGGATGCGGGCATCGAAGCCTGCGGATTCGATGGCAGCAATGACCTTCTCCTTGGGCAGGTTCAGCCCGCCTGCAATGGCATTGGCAGCAGTCTTGCGGCGCTGGCCAAAGGCGGCGCGCACCAGCGCAAAGTAGCCCGCCTCGTCCTCCACCTGCACAGCGGGGGTGGGACGGATATCCATGCGCACCACAGCGCTGGTCACCTTGGGGGCGGGGTAAAAGCTGCCCGGTGCAGCGGTGAACATCAGCTTGGAGGTGGCGTAATAGTTCACCGCGCAGCTGATGGCGCTGGAAGCGCGGGTGCCGGGCACGGCGGCCAGACGGTCGGCGGCTTCCTTCTGCACCATGACGGTCAGGCTCTCGATGGGCAGGCGGTCGCCCAGCAGCTTCATCACGATGGGGCTGGTGATGTAGTAGGGCAGGTTTGCGCACACTGCCACCGGCATCCCCGGGAACTCCTCGGCAATGAGGGCTTTCAGGTCCACCTTCAGCACATCCTGCAGCACCAGCTTGAAGTTGTCCACCCCGGCCATGGTCTCGGCCAGCAGGGGCGGCAGACGCTCGTCCACCTCGATGGACACCACCTTGGCGGCGCGCTTAGCCAGCTCCTTAGTCAGCACACCGATGCCGGGGCCGATCTCGATGACACCGTAGCGCTTGTCTACCCCGCTGGCATCCACGATCTTGGTGGGGATGCCCGGGTTGATGATAAAGTTCTGCCCAAAGCCCTTAGAAAGTGCAAAATCGTATTTTTCGCACAGGGCACGGATCACAGAAAGGTCGGTCAGTTCCGGCATAGGGTCAATTCCTTTCTCAGAAAAAGGCTGTTGCAGAATGCAGCAGCCTTTTTGGTGTTTATGGTTCAGGATCGCGGGGGTTCACTCCGCTGCGCTTGCAGCCGTTTCCGGCTCAGACGCAGCAGTCTCACCCTCGGCGGGTTCTCCCTCCGCAGCTTCTGCGGGGGCGGTATCGTCTGCTGCGGCAGAGGAAGCAGCGCTGTCCGCTGCAGCGGCAGAGCTTGCGCCTGCCAGCGTAGTGGTGCCGCTCAGCTGCTGGGCAGCGCTGACAGCGCGCTGTACCTGCGGGTCGGTCTGGGGGGTGTAGTCGTAGAAGTTCGTCGCTTCCTCTGTGCTCAGAGCGCGCTCCACATCCACCGTCAGGCCGGTGCCGTCAAAGCAGCTGCCGTCGCCGCAGACCAGCTTTGCCACCGTGATGACCACGGCACTGCCGTCCGACAGACGCTGCGGGCTGCTTTGAATAGTGCCCTTGCCCATGGTGGTGGTACCCACCAGACGGGCACCGTTCATGGTGCGCAGGGTGGCTGCGAACAGCTCGGCTGCGCTGGCGGTGTTGCCGTTGACCAGACAGACCATCGGCAGGCTGATGGAGCTTTCGGCATCGCTGCTGCCGATGACGGTGCGGTTGCCGTTTTTATCCTCGGCGTAGGCCACAGTGCCCTCCGGGGCGATCAGGTCAATGCAGTTGACAGCATCTTCCAGAATGCCGCCGCCGTTGTCCCGCAGGTCAAACACCAGACTGGCCGCGCCGTTTGCGGTCAAGGTGCGCAGGGCGTAGTCCAGCTCGCTGGGCGTAGTGCCATCGAACTGGCGGATGCGGATATAGCCCACATTGTCCAGCAGCTGGTAATCCACGGTGGTGCTGGTGTAGCCGGAATGGGTCAGTTCAGCCGTTTTACTGGCGGCAGTGCTGTTCAGCCATGTCACGGTAACGGTAGTGCCGGCCTCACCCTGCAAGGCTTTGTACACAGCATCTGCACCGGACAGGCTCTTGACATCGGTATCGCCCACGGTGGTAATGTAGTCGCCCACGGCGATGCCTGCTTCCTGTGCAGGAGAGCCATCGTAGACACGGGTCACCTTGGCGTAACCGGTCTGGTCGATGCCAAGTTCCACGCCGATGCCCAAAATCTTGCCGCTCTGGATGTTCATCAGTTCGGTGTAGGCGTTGGCGGTGTAGTAGCGGGCGTACTTGTCGCCCGTGCCCAGCAGATAACCGGCGGTCAGGCGGTCGTACAGGGTGGCCTCATCGATGGTGTAGTAATCGTTGCTGCGGACGTAGCGGTCCACCTCAGCGATCTTGTTGTACATACTTTCCTTTTCTTTTACGCTGTTGACCGTGCTGTCGAACAGACGCATGGCGATGAGCATCGTGATGGAAAAGGTCACGGTCATGGCAAGGATCACGATAGTGACCGCCATACCCAAAGAAATTTTACGGTTCATGGTTTTTTCCTCCCGGTCAGAGCAGCAGCATCATAAGGATGCTGCCCAGCAGCGAGAGTACAAACACCCCTGCCAGAACCAGACAGCCGATGCGCAGCACGCGCTTGCGTTTTTGTTCGTTCATAGATCAACCAGACTCCTTGCGTTGCTTATTAGTTGTGGGGAATGGGGATGCAGCTGCGGGGGTTCACGGCGTTGGCCTTGGAGCCGCCCTTCCACACCTCCAGATGCAGGTGGTTGCCAGTGGAATTGCCGGTGGTGCCCACATAACCGATCAGTTCGCCCTGCTTCACATACTTGCCTGCACTGGTAGCCACCGAGCGCATGTGCGCGTACAGGGTGGAATAGGTATTGCCATCGGACATTTTGCCGTGGTAGATGATAACGTAGTTGCCGTAGCCGCCGGTAGACCAGCCTGCCACCTGCACATAGCCGCTGGCGGCTGCGTAGATAGGCGTGCCGCCGGCTGCCGCAAAGTCGATACCGGCATGGAGCTTGTTTACGCCGGAGACAGGGTTCTTACGCCAGCCGTACTCGCTGGAGATGCGGCTGTAACTCTTCAGCGGGCAGGCAAAGCCGCTAAAGCTCAGCTGCGGCTTGCTGGCGGAGGCCGCGGCGATCAGCTTCTGGATCTCCTTTTTCACGGCCTCGTAGTTCAACTCGTCGGATTCAATGGCTGCCTGTGCCTTCTGCTGCGCCGCCTGTGCCTCGGCAGCGGAAAGTTTTGCAGCAGAGATGCTGTTGTTCAGCTCGCTCTGCTTGCCCTTCATCTGGGCGTTCTGGCTGTCCAACTCGCTCTTCTGGCTTTGCAGTTCTGTCTTTTCGGCTTCCAGACCAGCCTTCTGCTCTTCCAGTGCGGCCTTATCGTCCTCCAGCTCCTGCTTGGCGGACTTCATGTTGTTCATGATCTCGGTGTCCTTGATGGAGATATCCTGCATCACCTCGTTGAAGGTAAGCAGCTCGTACAGGTCGTTCACCGCGCTGAGCATGGCCACACTGCCGCCGTCCCGCAGCTCCTGCATGGCAGCCATGTGCTTTTTGAAATCATCCCACTGACCGTCGATCTCGTTCTGCTTTTGCTCGATCTGGGTCTGCTTGTCCGTGATCTGGGTCTGCATCACACCGATCTGCTGTTCCTTCTCGCCAATGCTGTTCTGCACCGCAGCGATCTGGTCGCCGAGCACACTGATCTGATCCTGCAGGACGGTGACCCGCTCTTTCAGCTCACTTTCCAGCGCCTTGGCGGCGGACTCCTTCTTTTTGGCATCCGACAGCTCCTTTTTATGCTGGTTGATGGACTGGGAAAGCTTATCCAGCTTGGTCTGCAAACTAGCCATGCTGGTGCTATTAGTAGCTGCCGAGGCCGGGTATACCGTGGCCGTCAGCAGCAGGCATACACAGGCCAGCCCAAGGCTGACCACACGGATCAGCTTGCTGCGGGGGCTTTCCGGCCGGGCGTGCCGGGCGGTATAAGGGCCTGTGAGCCGGAAGGGCTTTGCGTGCATTGCTTTACTCATAAAACGCGGCTCCTTTCGGTCACACATTCAGATGTTTGCGGATAGAGAACATACTGCCCACGCCGCCTACGATGGCGCCGCTGAGCAGGCTTGTTACCACGATGGTCGGCAGCACGTTTGCCACCGGCACCAGTGCGCGGCCCATGAGCATCTGCCAGATGCCGCCCAGACCACCGGCAGCGTTGACCACATAGGTGTAACAGCCAAGGCTAACCGCTGCGGTCAGGATACCGGAAATCAGTCCCATAGTCAGGCCCTCCACAAAGAAAGGCAGGGTGACCATGCGGTTGGTGGCACCCACATACTTCATGATCTCGATCTCGCGGCGGCGGGCAAAAACGCTCAGACGGATGGTGCTGCCCACCGTGATGATGCTGACCACCATCAGCACCAGCACGATCATGCGGCCGCCCTTGGTGACGGCTTTCTGGATCTCCACAAAGATATTGGTCATCTCCACCGGGGCAGTAACGCTGACAACGCCCGGGATGGCCTGCATCTTCACGCTCATGCGTTCCATCTGGGTCAGATCGCTCAGGGTGACCCGGTAGTTGGCCTTAAAGGGGTTGTCGGTCTCAAATTCATCCCACAGGGAGGAATAATCCTGCATATAACCGCGGTAGGTGTCAAGCACGTCCTGCTTGGAAACGTACTGCACCCCGCTGACCCCCGGCATAGCCGAAAGGGTCTCGCCTACCTGCGCAGCGGTGGCATCGTCACATTCGGGGTCCAGATAGACCACTGTCTCGTTCTGGCTGCCCAGATAGGCCACCATGCTGCCCACATTCACCTCGGCCAAGCTGGCAAAGATGTTCAGGGTCATACAAACACTCAAAGAAGCGATGCAGGCAATGGTCATAGCCCAGTGCTTGCCCAAGTTGCGCACACCGCGCCGGGTAAGGAAAAAGAAAGTAGAGGGTCGCATCATACGGCAGCCACCTCCTTTTTGGCAGCGGACGCATCGTCCGCATCAAAGGCGGCAACATCCAGCGAAAGATCGTCCTCGGCGGCAGCCACAGGGTCTGCGGGCACATCCGAGACGATGCGCCCATGGCTCAGGGTGACCACACGCTGATGGAAACGGTGCACCAGCTCGTGCTCGTGGGTGACCACCAGCACCGTGATGCCCATTTTGCTCACCCGCTCCAGCAGCTGCATCATTTCCAGGCTCAGTTCCGGGTCAATGTTGCCGGTGGGCTCGTCTGCAATGACCAGCTTGGGGTTATGCACCAGCGCACGCGCCACAGCCACACGCTGCTGCTCGCCGCCGGAAAGGGTATCCGGGTAGCACTTGGCCTTATCCTCCAGATGCACCAGCTCCAGAATGTACTCCACGCGGGGACGGATCTCCTTGCGGGGCACGTTGAGAACGTGCATGGCAAAGGCCACGTTCTCGTACACGGTCATGCTGGGGATCAGCCGGAAATCCTGAAAGATGATGCCCATTTGACGGCGCAGGTAAGGGATCTTGTGGCGGCGCAGCTTGGCTACGTCCTTGCCCAGCACGGTCACCTTGCCGGAGGTAGGCAGAGTCTCCCGCAGGATCAGCTTGAGCAGGGTGGATTTGCCCGCGCCGGAGTGACCCAGCAGAAAGACGAACTCGCCTTCATCCACATGGAAGTTGATATCCTCCAGTGCAAGGCGGCCACCCTTTTTATATTCTTTGGAAACGTGTTCAAAATCGATCATGGAATCGTATTAGCTCCTGACATCAAGATTTTTGACGGTCAAGACAGCCCGTCCGCAGCCCACACTGCAAAAAGAACCGGCCAGCATCGGTTTCGAGCGGCCGGTTCGGCGCCGGCGGGGCAAAACCCGCACAGCGGAATATCAGTATTTGGCCGGGTTGTTGGACAGGTACTTCTTTACCATCAGCGCTACCTTAAAGACGATAGCGTCGTCGAACTCACGCAGATCCAGGCCGGTCAGCTTTTTGATCTTTTCCAGACGATACACCAGCGTATTGCGGTGCACAAACAGGCCGCGGCTGGTCTCGGACACATTCAGGTTGTTCTCAAAGAAGCGCTGGATGGTGAACAAGGTCTCCTGATCCAAGCTTTCAATGCTGCCCTGCTTGAACACCTCGCGCAGGAACATCTCGCACACGGTGGTGGGCAGCTGGTAGATCAGACGAGCAATGCCCAGATTATCGTAGCGGATGATCTGCTTTTCGGTATCGAACACCTTGCTCACTTCCATGGCGATCTGGGCTTCCTTAAAGGAGGTAGCCAGATCCTTCACGTTGGCAATGGGGGTACCAATGCCAACCACGGCCTTGATGTAGTGCTCGCCGGAGAGGGTATCCACGATGCTGGCAGCCAACTTTTCCATATCGGTGCGGTCGATGCCCTTGCGGATCTCCTTGACCAGTACGGTATCGGTCTCGCTGATATTGAACACAAAGTCCTTCTGCTTATCGGGGAACAGGCTGCTGACCACATCGTAGGCAGAGATATCGCCGCCGCTGATCACCCGCACGATGAACACCACGCGGGAGACATCGGTAGCAAAGTGCAGCTCCCGTGCCTTGGCGTAGATATCGCCGGGCAGGATGTTGTCCAGCACCACGTTCTTGATAAAGTTGGACTTGTCGAACTTTTCATCGTGGTACTGCTTGATGCTCTGCAGGCTGATGGCCAGCACACCGGCAAACTGCCCTGCAGTCTCATCGGCACCCTCCACGAACACGGCATAATCGTTATGCTTGGCGTTGGAGAACTGCTGGTAAGTATAGCCGTCGCGCACAAAGCGGTCGCCTGCGTTCAGGCGCTCGGCCATATAGCCCTCGCGCACCTCGCCGATCAGGTTCAGCTCCGAGCAGGAAATGACAGCGCCGGTCTCATCCACAACGCCGACCACCCGATTGATCGCGTCCTTCATCTGGTAGATCACGCTTTGAAATACTCTATTGGCCATAAATGGATACCCCTTTTCCTCGTTTGTGCAAGCCGCGGCGGCATGGGTTGTGATTTTAAACAATTTAGCCGCATTACAATCTATATTTTACACAAAAGAATTTACTTTTGCAACAGATTTCAACAAAAAAAATAATTCTTTCTTGTTGAAATTATCTTTCGGGGCCATTTTTTGCCAAAAAAGTGCCTTTTTGCGTGGTTCTTACCGTTATTTTACCGGTAAATTGTGATACATTTTTGAAAACCGCGTGAAAAGCGCAGCGTTTTATCTGGTAATTTTTGCCACTTCTTCGTCAGAAAGCTCCCGCCACTGCCCCGGCGCAAGCTGTGCATCCAGTGCAAGGCCGCCAATGGCCTCCCGGTGCAAAGCATTCACCCCGGCACCGTACACGCCGAACATCCGTTTGATCTGATGGTACACCCCCTGCCGCAGCACTACCCGCACGGTGCATCCGTCCGGGGAAAGGGCGGTCACCTCGGCGGGCGGTCACGCTGGCGAAAGAGCGGTGCCGTCCGCCAGCGTGACCCCTGCCGCAAAGCCGGTGCGCATCTCCTGCGTGAGCGGGGTGTCGATGGTCACGGTGTAGGTCTTGGAAACATGGTGCCGGGGGGACAGGATATCGTGGGCAAAGCCGCCGTCATCGGTCAGCAGCACAAAGCCGGTGCTGGTCTTATCCAGCCGCCCGGCCGGGAACAGCTCCCGCCGGGGGTAGGCATCCCCTACCAGATCTACCACGGTGGTGTCCCGCTTGTCTGTGGAGGCGCTCACCACCCCCTCGGGCTTATTGAGCATGAGGTAGACGAACTTCTGATAGCGCAGCGGCGCGCCGTCCACAGCCACGGTGTCGGTCTCCTTCAGCTGGGTGTCCCCTTTTTTGCACACCGCGCCGTTTACCTGCACGCGGCCCTTTGCCAGCATGGTTTTGGCCTCGCTGCGGGTGCACTGGGCAGTCTCGGCCAGATATTTATCCAAACGCATGAGCGGTTCTCCTTTGTTGATGATGCCCTCAGTGTAACATGACAGACAAAATCGTGCAAGGCACAAACGCAAAAAAGGAGAAGCCCGCGGGCTTCTCCTTTTTTGCAATTTATACTGTCATCAGACGCTCAGGGAGGCGTGCTGCTCCACATCCTCGGGGTCGGCATCGAAAATGGGCTGCAGGACGTTGGCGATGAACTCCTCCACCTGCTGGGGTGCACGACCCACAAAGTTTTCCGGCACAAGCCCCGCCACGATCTCCTCGCGGGTCAGGCCAAAGGCCGGGTCTGCGGCAATGCGGTCCACCATATCGTTGGGCAGGCCCTCTTCCTTGACCTGCTTACCGGCGGCGATGGCGTGCTGGCGCAGGCGCTCGTGCAGCTCCTGACGGTTACCGCCCTTTTCCACAGCCTGCATCATGATGTTCTCGCTGGCCATGAAGGGCAGCTCGGCCATCAGGCGGC
>OIXW01000544.1_pt1 | contig 11260 bp, 8 predicted proteins | sample 1587951 | NCBI WGS metagenome assembly OIXW01 (sample SAMN03283239) | human gut metagenome | biome: human-associated habitat; material: feces | host: Homo sapiens | place: Peru | collected 2012
TGTTTAGTACGGTCGAGGTGCTATCTTTATATAATAAGGTGTAAACCGTTTTTTTACTGTAATCTCCTGATTCTTCTTTCTTTTGGGATAATTTTGGGAAGGTGATCAATTTAGCAGTTGGTCTGTGAACGCTGAAGGTTGATACTGTTTAGTCGGTGTAAATGTCGGTGTAAATTTCTTTTTGGCGGTAATAGTGGCGGTAATAGTGGCGGTAATACCGATGTAAATGTCGGAGATAAATGTCGGTAACATGTCGGTAATATGTCGGAAAGGAAAATGATTGAAAACCAATACGTTATCGTTTTATGGGAAGTTGGTTACCGACAATAAATGTCGGAGACTTTGTCGGTAACCATGTCGGAGACTTCAAGAACGGAGAAATGATTTGGCGGTAATGAAAATAACAGGTATTATAAGGTATGAAGACAAAGATAATGTCGGTGTAAATTAGCTCTAATTGTCGGTGTAAATATCCGAGTTCTAGAAAAAGTTAAGCACAATGCTGGGATGATTGTGCTTGAACTTTTATGAATAACTATTTCTTGGATTGTTGCATTCTTTTGGAACGGTGGCATTTTTATCGTAACGGTCAGTCTCGTAATATAGCCGAAAAAGGTTGAACGAACGACCGCAACGACTGCAAGAACGACCGCAACGACCGCAAGAACGACCGCAAGAACGACTGCAACGACCGTAAGAATGACTGCAACGACCGCAAGAGCGACCTATATTTTTAGTAAAGTTCTTTTTCGCCTTTCTCAGTTATCTTCCATTTTTTTCCATTCGATGATTTTACTATAAGTTCATCTTTTGCCATATTAACAAGAAGGCGCCCTATTTTTCGTAGCTTTTCGTCACGAGTGTTGTTTGTGGGAAAAGGTTGCTGCTGTTTAGTCGGTGTAAATGTCGGTGCAAATTTCTTTTTGGCGGTAATAGTGGTGGTAATGCCGATGTAAATGTCGGAGATAAATGTCGGAGACATGTCGGTAATGTGTCGGTAAGGAAAAGTGTTGAAAACTAGAGTGCTATCGTTTTGTTTAGGGCTGGTTACCGACAATAAATGTCGGAGACTTTGTCGGTAACCTTGTCGGAAACTTTAAGAACGGAGAAAAGATTTGGCGGTAATGAAAATAACTGGTATTATAAGGAAGTGATAAAACTGGTGTTGGGGGGATTTCTATCAGCCTATCAGCGATCATTATAGTCGTAAAAGGGGCAAGTGGAAATGTGTGTCTGAGCTGAACAAGACGAAATGTTCTTCTTGAAATCTTATTGGTTGCTCGTAAAGAATAGATAATCAATATTGATTGGAATGGCGAAATGACGTAAGAAACAAAATGGGAACAACAAAATTACGAAACTCCAAAATGAAAGTATGAGAAAACAAAATTAATACGAAAAACAACGGCAATTTTCCTTTTATGTCTAAGACATAAGTCTGAAAAACAAGGGTATATGAAACTTAAAATCCTTGTAAGTACCAAATAGTATATAATATAATAGGCTTTTTGCCCTATTTAACGTTAAATAAAATAAAGTTATTTTGCTTTCTCGTCGTATTTATATAACTTTGCACTAAACATAAATAAATATAAACGATATGGCTAATCTTAATAGAATAAAAGTCGTGCTAGTAGAGAATAACAAGACTGGGAAATGGCTAGCAAATGAGCTTGATAAATCGCCTTGTACTGTAAGCAAATGGTGTCAAAACTCTATCCAGCCAGACTTAAATACATTGGATAAGATAGCAAAGCTCTTGAACGTTGATGTAAAGGAGCTTCTTAATAACACAGAAAAGTAACATGAAACAAAAATATAAGGTCATTGACCTGTTTGCAGGGTGTGGAGGACTTTCTCTCGGTTTTCAAAATGCAGGCTTTAAGATTGTAGCAGCATTTGATAATTGGGACGAAGCTATAAACATCTATCGTCAGAACTTTGATCATCCTATTATAAAAAGAGACCTCGGAGATACAGAGGACTTGAGCGAATTGAAACAATTACACCCCGATGTGATTATTGGAGGTCCACCATGTCAAGATTACTCAAGTGCAGGTCATAGAGACGAAGGTCTTGGTAGAGCAAAGCTTACCATAGATTATGCTGTTACTATAACGAAATTGCGTCCGAGATACTTCTTGATGGAAAACGTTCCTAATATCCAAAAGAGTGAAAAACTAACCCAAGTGTTAGATATGTTTCATGATGCTGGATATGGGATAAGTCGTATGGTTATAGATGCCAGCAAATGTGGTGTGCCACAAAAGAGACGGCGCTATATTGTTCTTGGCGGTTTGGGTGAAAAGGAAGGATTCCTAGATGCTCTTCTTCTTGAAGGACAATCAAAGAAAAGTATGACCATGCGTGATTACTTTGGAGATACTTTAGGGTTTCAATACTACTTTAGAGTTCCTCGTTCCTATTCACGTAGAGGTATTTTCAGTATAGATGAGCCTTCCATGACAATACGTGGAGTTGATAGACCAATCCCCCCAGGATATCACGGGCATCCCAATGATCCTGCACCGCTTACTCCTGATATTAGGATTCTGACACCTGAAGAAAGAAGTTGGGTGCAAACATTTCCAAAAGATTTTAGATGGGGAAATCTTTCAAAAACAAATTTGAATCAAGCAATTGGCAATGCTGTTCCTGTTAAACTGGCAGAATACATTGCAAAATGTTTATTAACATACATCGATGAAAAAGAAACTGATTGATTTATTTGCGGGTTGTGGAGGCATGAGCCTCGGATTCCAAAATGCGGGATTCGAGGTAGTTGCTGCTTATGACAATTGGCAACCCGCTATAGATATTTATCGTGCAAATTTCAATCATCCGATTTGTAAAAAAGATTTAGCGATAGATGATATAACTAATGAACTATCCAAATATAATCCAGATATTGTAATAGGTGGTCCTCCGTGTCAAGACTTTTCGATAGCTGGAAAGCGAGATTTTGAAGGAAAAAGAGCAAACTTAACCGTAGTCTATAGCCGCATTGTTGAAACTGTGCGGCCTCGTTGGTTTGTTATGGAGAACGTTTATAACATAGAAAAGTCTCCTGTTTTTGAACAGGCATTAGGCATATTTAGAGCTGCAGGTTATGGTATAACTAAACATGTATGGGATGCAAGTTACATGGGGGTGCCTCAAATGAGGCGTAGATATTTTGTTATTGGTAGATTGGATACTCCAGATGATTTTCTTTTAAAAGATCTAAAAGACGGATTATCAAGCGAACGGCTAACATTGGCACAATATCTTGGTAAACATCAATTAGATACCGAATTCTATTATATGCATCCTCGCAGTTATGCTAGAAGAGCAATCTTTTCTGTGTATGAGGCAAGTGCTACTATACGAGGTGTTAATAGGCCAATGCCTAAAAGTTATACGTGTCATCCTGCTGACAAAACAAAAGACCTTACCAAGGTAAGGGCTCTTACCTCTAAGGAGAGAAGTTATATTCAAACTTTTCCTGAAAGTTTCAATTTCATTGGAGCAAAGACGGATATAGAACAGGCGATAGGTAATGCTGTCCCTGTTAAAATGGCAGAATATATAGGAACAACTATTTTCAATTATATGAGAATCCATGATTGATCAAAACGAATTATATAATAAGTTTAGCACTTTCTGCTTTGTCAGTTATGCCAAGGCGGTAAGGAGTATTCTATCCGCATATAAGATTGTCAATGTTACAATTGATAAAATCACAGACAAAATTAACAACGGTGAATGTGGTCCTTTCTATGTGTACAGAAGAGCTGTCATTATATGTAATGATAGTGGGGCTGAACTTCAAATTTCCAATCAATCATATGGATCCATGCCATTAATAATTGTGCTTCAGCCATCTGTAATCGTCTTGCACAATAATCAAATAGGAAAAATTGAATGCAAATATGAGAATTTATGTGATTATTTAGAATACCTCAAACCATTATATAGTTGGGATGTAAATAAGAGTGATCATTATCAGACTCTTGAATTTGAGGTTCTTGTAGAACAATTATATCGAGAGTTAAAATTGAATGACAACGAAGAGAATGATATTAGGAATTTTATTTTCTCGCTCTTGTACATTGCTCATTTTAGAAGTCTTCTCAAGTTGGATGACATAACAGAAGAATTAAATGTATACTCTAAAACTGATAGCTGTAAGTTGTCGGACGTGTTTGAGTATTTCTTGAAAAAGAAATGCCCTTTTGTTACTAATGAGTATCCTCATATTGTAATTTCAAAAGAAGCATATAGGTATATTTTTGCCATTATCAAGTTTGATACAGATTTAATAGATGCAGAAATACTGCCTTCATTGATATATAGGATGGCAGATAATGATGAAGCAGGTCTGTTTGGACATCAAACATCCTTTGTCAATGTCGAAAAGGTTTTACAGCCTCTATTTCTTGGCAAGATGCAGAAAAGGGCAAATACATCCACAAATGAAAATGTCTTTCAGGTTGTCAATGAAATATATGATACTACCATATTCGATCCAACCAATAGTCCTGGGTGTTATCTTGTCGCAGCATACAATGGTCTGCTACAGCAACTTAGAGACATAGAGTCTCAGTTCAACATATCTTGTAACAGACCACTTGAATTGTCTCAATTCGTGGCATTAGTAGGTAATAGTCTAACGGCCAACCTAACGAGATTGGGCTTGACATTTGTTCACACAAAAGAACTATGTCGTTTAGGACTGCTTTCATTTGAATCAATAAAGGACATATACGATGAACTCAATGTTACAATAGGTGACCAATTAGTAGAAGATTGGGCAGATTATATTTCTCCTACAGAATGCACATATATTGTTGGAAGTCCTAGATTTGAGGGATGCAATAAGCTCGATGTCAGAAAAAAAGCCGCAATGCATAAGGTTTTCAATACGGATGTTTTGAATAATGCAGATTATTGTTCTGCATGGCTTGTAAAAGCTGCTCAATTAATATCTGGAAGTCAAGCAAATGCTGCATTTGTATTAACAAACTCTGTTTCACAAGGAAGCCAAGCAACCAATTTGTTAAACAAAATAAACGAATTGGGTTGTGAATATACATTTGCCTATCGTTCTTTCAAGTGGAAGACATCTTCGAGAGTTAATGTAGGAGTAACAGTTGTGATAATAGGAATTGCAGGGAAGAATGTTTGTCAGAGAAAATTCCTATATGATAATACTAACAAGATAGAATGCAAGGAGATTGGTGCAACCCTGCTTCCTGATATAGACATAAGGATTATCAAAAGAACGAATACTCAGGGGCCGATTTCATCGATTTTGCCAACTATGAGAAAAGGCAATATGCCAGATGGGGCTGCTAATATTCTTACATTTGATTCTCAGACTGTTGACGAATTTTTAAGCAAATATCCCGAAGCAAGACCATATATCAAGCCATTATACGGCGGCGATGAGTTTGTTTCAGGAGAGCCCAGTTGGTGTTTATGGATTACTAGCGATAACGTAAAAGAAGCTCTAAAGATTGGAGGAATTAGAGACAGGGTTGAGTTAGTTAGACAAAAAAGAGCAAAATCAACATCTGGAAAGAAAAGCAAGGAGAATCCTCATGCATTTAGAGAACAAAATGTTACTAGCAAAGGGAAAATCTCTATTATAGTACCATGTGTAACATCAGAAAATAGAGAGTATTTTCAGATGGGTATATTAGACTCCAAAGCTATAGTGAATAACAATGTCAATGTTATCTTTGACTGTGAAATATGGGTCTTGGCTTTACTCGAATCTAGAATGCATATGATATGGGCAAAGAATGCTGCTGGAGGCCACGAAACCCGTTATCGTTACTCTAGTGAATTATGCTACAATACCTTTCCTGCGCCAAAGATAGACAAAAGACAAAAAGGTATACTGAATAATCTGGCTCGAACTTTGCTTGAAGTAAGAGAGAAATATTGTGATCGTTCTCTTGGAGAAATGTATAAAAATATGCCACCAGAATTGATTAAGATCCATCATTGGATAGACGAAACCGTTGACTCTCTTTATAGAAGTCAACCATTTGAATCTGATGGTGAACGCTTAATGTGGTTAAAAAATATTTATAATCAAATGATTGAAAATGAACAATATATTTAATGCTACATACCAGCAAACAGGGAAAAGTATTTCCACGAACGAAATGGGAATGCGAGAAATGCAGAAGAGAATCTACGAGAAGTTTTCTTCACAGTACTTGCTCTTAAAAGCTCCTCCTGCATCAGGCAAATCTCGTGCTTTGATGTTCGTGGCACTGGAGAAATTGCGTCATCATCTTATTAGAAAGGTGATAGTAGCTGTACCAGAACGCTCCATAGGAAAGTCCTTTGCAAGTACCAACCTCAAAGATAATGGCTTCCATACCAATTGGGTTGTAAATAGAAAATACGATTTATGTACCCCAGGTGGCGATTCTCTGAAAACCAAGACTTTTTCTGAATTCATGAATGATGAAGAGGAGAACATCTTGATCTGCACTCATTCGACACTTCGATTTGCGTATGAGAAGATTGGCAAAGACAAATTTAACGATTGCCTTCTTGCTATTGATGAATTTCATCATGTATCGGCGGAAACAGATAGCAAACTGGGTGAATTGTTGAGGTCTATTATGGCAGAAACCAATGCGCACATCCTTGCTATGACCGGTTCTTATTTTAGAGGTGATTGCGTTGCGGTTCTTCGTCCATCTGATGAACGGCAGTTTGAAAAAGTAACATATAACTATTATGAGCAATTAAATGGATATAAGTACTTAAAGTCATTAGGTATAGGCTTCCATTTTTATAATGGTGTATATTTGAATGCCCTGCAAAATCCTCAAGTATTGAACTTGTCAAAGAAGACAATCATATATATACCCAATGTGAATTCTGCAGAATCGACAAAGGAAAAATATATGGAGGTTGATCATATATTGTCTTGTATAGGCAATTATGAGTATACTGACGAATATGGAATTTATCATATCAAGACCGCTGATGATAATGAATTGAAAATCGCTGATTTAGTAAATGATACTGACTATGAACAAAGAGATAAGATTATGGACTATCTCCGTAATGTTCAAGGACCAGAAGATATTGATATGATTATTGCCTTAGGAATGGCAAAGGAGGGCTTTGATTGGCCTTATTGTGAAACAACATTAACCATAGGCTATAGAGGCTCCCTCACCGAGATTGTCCAAATTATTGGAAGATGTACACGTGATAGTTGTAATAAAGAACATGCTCAGTTCATAAATCTTGTAGCTGAGCCAAATGCTAATAGAGAAGAAATTGTCGAAAGTGTAAATAACATACTTAAGGCGATTTCTGCATCGTTATTGATGGAAGAGGTCATTGCTCCTAAGTATAATTTCAAGCCCAAAAATCCCAATGGCTATGGTGGTAATTCTGATAGCCAAATAGATGATGGAAGTGGACACACTATGTACATAAATGGTTTTCGTGAAATCAGATCCGATAAAGTTAAGGACATTATACAGAATGATCTTGTCGATATTAAGGCTCGTATCCTTCAAGATCCTAATGTGCAGCACGCAATAGGTCAACAGGTACCTGCTGAGACAATCAACAACGGACTCATTCCAAAAGTGATTCGTGAGGTTATCCCAGATTTGACAGAAGAAGAAACTCATGAGCTCAGTACATATATCGTAGTCGATTCTGTACTCTCGCATAAGGATGTCAAAGATATAAACGGACAGAAGTTCTTGGAGTTTGCAGACAAAATGATAAATGTCACCGAACTAAATCTTGACTTGATATATTCTGTTAATCCATTTATGGATGCATATGAGATACTTTCCAAGAATCTTGACGCCAAGGTCTTTAAGTCAATACAAACATACATAAAATCTATGCGTGTTGATGTTACCGAAGACGAAGCTAAGGTGTTATGGCCAAAAGTCACTGAGTTTGCAAAAAAAATGCAACGTGAACCTAGTCTTGACAGCAACGACGCTTATGAACGTCGTCTTGCTGAAGTATTGTTGTATGCAAAACGTAGAATTATAGAAAAAAATGACAGATACTAATTCAGATTTCTTAAGTTTTCTTTCGGAAAATGACCCCTTGGGCTTGCTAAAACAACCCAAGGCAAACAAGCCGAAGGCAAAACGTTCTGTATTACTCAATAACTTCGAAGAAATTGTAGATTTTTTCGAAGAGTATAATCGTGAGCCTAAGGATTCGTCAACAGACGTTAAGGAATTTCAGTTGTACCATAGGCTTAAAGCAATAAGGGCTAATGCTGAAATGGCAAAAGAACTAAAGCCGTATGATATGTATGGGCTACTTAATGGAGCCAGCGTTTCTACCATTACTTTAGATGACTATCTTAATGATGATCCTCTCAATTTACTTAGTGGTGACATGGATGAATCTATATTTGATTTAAAGAATGTTCGAAAATCAGATAGGATTGCACCAGAATATATTTCAAGAAGACAATTCTGTCAAGACTTTGAACTATATAAGCCCATATTTGATGCATTACATAAAGAGCTTGAGTCTGGAGTAAGGAAACTCGCTGTTTATCACTCAGAGGATTTGAAACCTGAAAGGTTTTATGTCCTTGGTGGTATTATTCTTTTCCTTAAGTCTGTAGAGGGTTCTGTTTCAACATACAAGTATAGTAGTGGTGAAAGGGACAGATATGATGGTAGAACATTATGTATATTTGATAACGGAACCACCTCAGACATGCTTTATAGGTCTCTTGATAAGGCGCTGCAAAAAGATGGGTATTCGATAAGCGAAAGGTTGCAACCTACAATGGTTGCAGAAACAATAACAGAAGAAGATACCTCTTTTGGATATGTTTATGTTTTAAGAAGCCATAACGCCCAACTTAAAGAACTGTCTGACGTATATAAAATTGGCAGTACAACTAATACGGTGTCGGAGCGAATAAAGAACGCAAGCAAAGAACCGACTTACTTATATGCAGGAGTTGATGTTGTTGAAACTTACAGATGCTTTAATATGCATCCACGTGAGCTTGAAGATAGGTTACATACTTTCTTCGATAAAGTACGCCTTAACATCAACATTCCTGACGAAAGAGGGGTCGTAATCTCCCCTAGAGAATGGTTCCATGTTAAATTAAGTGTCATAAGTGAGGCTGTAGAGCTCATTTTGAACAACAGAATAAGTAATTTTATTTACGATTCTGTATTAGGGGAAATAGTGTCTCTTTAGGATTTAAAGGTAGTCTCATATCAATTAACCAACAAATAAATATACAATGGATTTCTATTCACTCAAAGAATATACGATTTCAGATGTAGAACAGCTTATACAAGATGAAGTAGAGGAAAACATTCATCTTGATTATAAGAGAGATGGTGCATTGTCTAAAGATGATAAGAAAAGGGCAGAAATCACAAAAGATGTCTCTGCTTTTGCAAACTCAGATGGAGGCATCATTGTTTATGGACTTGCAGAAAGTGACCATAAGCCCCAATCTATAACCTATATAGATGGTATGGTCTATACAAAAGAATGGTTAGAGAATATTGTCAACAGCATTCAACCAAGAATCGATGGGCTTAAGATATACCCAGTTCGCAAAGACAATGATTTAAAGCAATCTTTGTATATAGTAAAGATCCCTCGCAGTTCCGAAGCACCTCATATGGCTAAAGACAAGAGGTACTATAAGCGTTTTAATTTCTTGTCAGAGCCTATGGAAGACTATGAGGTAAAGGATGTTATGTATAGGCACCATTCTCCCAAACTTACTCTTATCAATGGTTCACTACAGCCTGATGATGAATGTACACCATACTCAGAGACGGTTAGGTATTCATTTAAGGCATGGATAAAGAACGAGGGTAAAAAACTTTGTAAAGATTATAAAGTTAGCACATACTTCTTTGATTTTCCAAGTGGAATAAAGGGACGTTATAATCCTTCAGAGGGGATGGTTCTACCAATGCTTATATCCGACTTCTGTTTTAGGTTTACTTCGCCTTGTAAAGAAATAATATTTCCAAATGAAATTATTGAAACAGGACATTATTCACTTGAGATACCAACCAAAGAAATCAAAAAACTCAATCATGCGTATATAAAATTGACCCTCCTGTATGATGACGGAGGCAGGGAAGATTTACTTATTGGTGCTTTGGAAGATAGCGAATTGTATATTGATGAACCCGAAGAAATTAGGGAGTATATATTAAAAAAACATCCAGAATTCAATATCATTGATAACCTATAGGGGCGTTTCCTATGATTTATACACAATGAGACATCCGGCTGATTTTAAGCGAAAGCCTAAGATCAGTCGGCTTGTCATTTTCCACAACACTGTACAACCATCATTCCTACACCTCCTGCAACCACAAAAATACTTAGTGAAGAAAAACCAAAAAACACTGGACATAGTGACCGAGATAGCAACCATCATGTTCCTTGTAACGTTCACGGACTTTCTTTCATCGGCAAACATGTAATTGACCTCACGTATATGTCCCTGCATCTGTGCGGTCATCCATTGGCGTTCTTTGGCAAACAGTTCTTGTATTTCCTGCCAGTCAGCATTATTAACTTGCACAGACACTTTTAATTGGGTTGGCGCATTCTCCAGGACATTGTCTATATTTATCTTGCTTTTTTGTTCACTATATTATCAAATATTGGGCAGTTATTCAATAAAGGCCGTGCTACGATTAGTGGTCATATTTCCAATATTTTCAAAGAAGGAGAATTGGAAGAAAAAGTGGTTTGTCGGAAATTCCGACAGACCACTCTATGTGTTGCTTTAGTGGGAAAAACGCAGAGCAAAGAGGTTAAATGCTATGATCTTGATGTTATTATCTCTGTGGGGTATTGTGTAAAATCTATTTGAGATACATGTTCCGTCTCTTTCAACTATCGGATTCGGTTCCTTCACTCGCCGGATTCGTCTCCTTCAGCCATCGCATTCGACTCCTTCAGCCATCGGATTCGATTCCTTCAGCCACCGCATTCGACTCCATCAGCCACCGCAGCCGTCTCATTCGGCTAATGCATTCGACTCCTTCAGCCACCGCAGCCGTCTCATTCAGCCAACTCAGCCGTATGTGTTAACTAAATGAAGCAGATGAACTAGCGTAATGAAGTACATGAACTCGCGAAATGAAGTGGATGAACTTGCATGATGAAGTTCATGATTTCGGCACAATTGTCAATACATGCAATTGGTAAAGCAAAAAGTGGTTGTTCGGAATTTCCGAACAACCACTTTTGCGATGTT
>OIXW01000546.1_pt1 | contig 11242 bp, 8 predicted proteins | sample 1587951 | NCBI WGS metagenome assembly OIXW01 (sample SAMN03283239) | human gut metagenome | biome: human-associated habitat; material: feces | host: Homo sapiens | place: Peru | collected 2012
GGTCTTTTGCTGGGTGACAAGAAGGAGAAGATGGCTCAGTTCTCATTCCTCATGGTGATTCCTCCAATCCTGGGCGAGGCATTGCTCGACCTTCTGAAGGGTCTGAAGGGCGAAGAGGCTCTGGGCGGCATCGATGCATTCCCTATGATTGTAGGCTTTGTAGCAGCATTCATTTCGGGCTGTCTGGCTTGTAAATGGATGATCAACATTGTGAAGAAGGGTAAACTGGTATACTTCGGTATCTATTGTGCCATTGCAGGTGCTGTAACCATCATCTGTTCATTAGTTTAAACTATGGATTTCAGAAAAGGAGAAATTATAGCCATCGACAAGCCTTATCGCATGTCGAGCTTCGGAGCCTTGGCACATGTGCGCTATCTGCTCAGCAAGAAACTCGGCTTTAAGGTGAAGATAGGACATGCCGGTACGCTCGATCCCCTTGCTACTGGCGTACTGGTGCTCTGCACAGGCAAGTGTACCAAGCAGATAGAGCAGTTGCAGACCCATACCAAGGAATATACGGCAACCTTGCAGCTCGGTGCTACCACCGCCAGCTACGACAAGGAGCACAGCGTGAACCACACCTTCCCAACCAAGCACATCACCCGTGAGCTGGTAGAGGAGGTGCTGAAGCAGTTTGTAGGTGAGATTCTGCAGGTGCCACCTACCTATAGTGCCGTGAAGGTGAACGGCGACCGCTCGTATGCCCTCCGCCGTGCAGGCGAAGATGTGCAGCTGAAGCCAAAGACCGTGAGAGTGGATGAGATAGAGCTCACCGACTATAACGATGAGGCGAAGACCGCCAGCATCCGTGTGGTTTGCGGCAAGGGCACCTACATCCGTTCCCTCGCCCGCGACATCGGCCGTGCCCTGGATAGCGGAGCCTTCCTCACCGCCCTGCGCCGCACCAAGGCAGGCAGTTTCAACGTGGAAACCTGCATCGACTTCGACCATTTCCAGGAATGGCTCGACGCCCAGCCGCTGGAGGATAGCATCGCTGAAAGCCAGCAGCCATCCAAGAAAAAGAATCTTAGTAAATAATCATAGAAAGGAGAAAAAAGATATAACATGAAATTATCGCAATTCAACTTCAAGTTGCCAGCTTCTCAGGTGGCACTTTACCCACATAAGGCAAAACGTGTGGTTAAGACAGCTAGTGGTGAACGTGTATTCGAGATTACTCGCCGCGACGAGGCTCGACTGATGGTCATCCACAAGAAGTCGGAAACCATCGAGATGTATAAGACCGATGAGCACGGCAAGGAAATGAAGGATGCCGATGGCAATCCGGTATTCCTGCAGTTCAAGGACATCGTGAACTATTTCGAGGAGGGAGATACCTTCATCTTCAACGATACCAAGGTGTTCCCAGCCCGTCTCTACGGAACCAAGGAGAAGACAGATGCCAAGATTGAGGTATTCCTGCTCCGTGAGCTCAATCCTGAGATGCGCCTCTGGGATGTACTGGTAGAGCCAGCCCGCAAGATCCGTATCGGCAACAAGCTGTTCTTCGACGATGTAAACGAGATGGTTGCCGAGGTAATCGACAACACCACCAGCCGTGGCCGTACGCTCCGCTTCCTCTATGATGAGGATGGCAAGCACGATGAGTTCAAGCGTTCGCTCTTCGCCCTGGGCGAGGCACCATTGCCACGCTATGTGATTGATGCCCGCGAGAGTCACCATGCCACAGAAGAGGATATGGAAGACTTCCAGTGCGTTTTCGCCGAGAAGGAAGGTGCCGTAACGGCTCCTGCCACAGGTCTTCACTTCTCTCGTGAGCTGATGAAGCGCATGGAAATCAACGGAATCAACGAGGCATACATCACCCTGCACTGCGGATTGGGCAACTTCCACGAGATTGAGGTGGAGGATTTGACCAAGCACAAGATGGATTCAGAGCAGATGATTATCTCTCAGGAGGCTTGCGACCTGGTGAACAGAACCAAGGCTGAGGGGCATCGTGTATGTGCCGTCGGTACCAGCGTGATGAAGGCCACTGAGACAGCCGTAGGCACTGATGGTATGATGAAGGCATTCGATGGCTGGACCAACAAGTTCATCTTCCCTCCATACGAATTCGGACTTGCCGACTGTGCCGTTGCCAATTTCTATCATCCGGAGTCAACCCTGATGATGTGTACAGCAGCGTTCGGCGGTTACGACCTTGTATATGAGGCATACAAGAAGGCTGTGAAGAACGGTTATATGTTTGGTTGCTACGGCGATTCTTTGTTGATACTTCCAGACTAAACCATTTTGAACCATCCTTATGTATCATGTATATTTAAGCCTCGGCACGAATTTGGGCAACCGTAAGCGCAACATTCGCGAGGCGATAGAAAAGATAGGAGAGCAGATTGGCGTGGTAGATAGCCAGTCTGCTCTTTATGAAACCAAGCCATGGGGCTATTCTTCGCCCAACGACTTCATCAATTCCTGCGTGCTGGTTCTCACCACCATGGCACCTCGCCAGGTGCTGGAGGCAACTCAGCGCATAGAGCGAGAGATGGGCAGAACCCTGAAGTCGGTGGATGGTGAATATCACGACCGCATCATCGACATTGATATCCTGATGATTGATGACTTGGTAATCAATGAGCCCGATCTGCATGTTCCCCATCCTTTGATGGAAGAACGTGATTTCGTGATGAAACCGCTGAAGGAAATACTCAGGTAATTTATTGTAAGTCAGGCAGAAGGAGAAAACTTTCTGCCTTTTTTTTATTAGATTTTGCTTACTTTAACTAATTTTGTGGGTATTTTTTGCAGCTTTTTTATTATTTTTGCACCCGAAATAAAAGTTGGCAGTAATATAGCTTAAATATTAAGCAGTAATATAATAAAAATATTCAGCAGTAAATAAAAGTAAGAACAAAGATATTTGTATATCAGGTATAATTGAAATTTGTATGTCAGGAGGTATAATAGAATATGAAAGTAAGTAAGTTTATGGCTGTAGCCATTCTGATGTGCCTTTGTATCCAATCAATGCAAGCACAGCAGATAGGCTTCAAGACTAATGTGCTTTATTGGGCTACTACCACCCCTAATATGGGAATGGAAATGGAAGTAGGCAAGAAGCATACAGCTCAGGTATTCCTGGGCTTGAATCCCTGGAAGCAGAGTGGAGGAGATCAGTCTAGGCTCCGACACTGGTTGGTGATGCCGGAATATCGCTACTGGTTCAACCGAAGCTTTGAGGGATGGTTTGTGGGCGCTCATGCCTTGGGCGGCCAGTATAACGTGGGCGGCGTAAGGTTTCCTTTCGGATTGTTGAAAGGATTGCGCAACCATCGCTATGAAGGTTGGTATGCCGGAGGCGGCATCACAGCCGGAAAACAATGGAATCTTTCTAAGCATTGGAACTTCGAGGCTTCGCTCGGATTGGGATATATCCATACAGCCTACGATAAGTTCAACTGTGGCACCTGTAGTGAAAAGCTGAAATCTGCTCATAAGAACTATGTGGGTCCCACCAAAGTGGCTCTCTCCCTCATCTATTTAATCCCTGGCAAGGTTGAAGAAAATCGCGAAAACGATGTGCCTCAGATCATCGAGACCATTCAGCAGCCTAAGCAGAACGTATTGAAGCCGGTGCTCCAGTTGCAGGCTGTTATTGCTGAAGCTCCTAAGATTCGCCATTTGGATAAGCGAGCCTATATCGACTTCCCAGTGAACAGGATAGAGCTGCGTGCCGACTATCGTCGCAATCCTGCGCAGTTGGATAGCATCATCACCACCATCAATGCCCTGAAGGCAGATAAGAACCTGCAGGTGATGGCAATCAACATTCATGGATTTGCTTCGCCAGAGGGTTCGTATCAGCATAACGACTATTTGGCAAAGAATCGTGCCCGTACTCTTACGGAGTATGTCCGCAAGATGGTGCAGCTGCCCGACAGCATCTTCACCGTATCATCCACTGCCGAGGATTGGGATGGCTTGCGTGAAAATATCCAGCAGAGTGATTTGGAGAAGAAGCAGCAGATCTTAGCGATAGCGCAGGATGAAACCCTGACCCCAGATGCCCGGGATGCGAAAATGAAGAAACTATATCCGGTGCAGTATCGCAGCTTGCTTGCCAACTGTTATCCGGCTCTCCGCCATAGCGACTACCACATTACTTATAAGATTAAGCCATTTGATGTGGAGGAGGCAAAGCAGATCATGAAGACCAAGCCGCAGCTGTTGTCGCTCAACGAGTTGTTCATGGTAGCCCAGACCTACGAGGTGGGTTCCAAGGAGTTCAACGAGGTGATGGAGCTGGCTGTGCGCATGTATCCGGAGGATGAAACCGCCAATCTGAATGCCGCCATCATCCGTCTGAATAATGGCGATGCCGAGGCTGCCAAGCCTTATTTGGATAGAGCAGGCGAATCCCAGGAAGCCGATGCTGCAAGAAAGGCGTATGAAATGATGACGATTCAATAAAGCGGTAAATGATTCAATCATGCGATAAAATTGAATATAGGAATAAAAATGCTATAAAATTACGATAAAGTAGATATTGCGAGAAATATAAATAAAAAAAGTAATAATTACAATTTAAACTATAAGATTATGAAGAAATTCAGAGTGCTTTCATCAGTGCTGGCTTCAGCGTTGATGATGACGGTGATGTCTTGCTCAAGCAGCGATGACTTGAATGGTGGCGGTGCAGATGCTAACGATAAGTCTTATCTCGCCATTAGAATTAACAATGTAGGTTCTGTGGCTGGTTCACGTGCCACAACTGCTGAATATGAGAATGGTACAGCAGATGAGAACCATATTGAGAGTGTAAGATTCTATTTCTTCAATTCTGATGGAACTCCTTATATCCTGAAGAAAGATGGCCAGTCTACAGGTAAAAACTGGTTGGAGAAGAACAGTGATCTGAATACGGAAAACAAGCAAAATCCAAATGTGTCTATGATTTCCAATCCTCTTTTGGTTATCGAGGGCAATACCGGAGCTTCACCAGCCGTGATGATTGCAGTCATCAACCCTAATTCCCTGGATGGAGATAAGCTCGGTGATGGTGCCAAGACTTTGGATGATGTGAAGCGTACTTCTATCTTCTCTCAGTTCTATGCCACCGGCAACAAGGACTTTGTGATGAGCAATTCTGTTTATGTAGCCAATGGTGTGGAGAAATGTGCTTCCATCGTAACAGGATTTGTTGCTACCACAGCAGACGCTGCCAAGTCAAAACCTGTTGATTTGTATGTAGAGCGTGTTGTGGCTAAGGTTCAGCCTACTATCGATGCTAATTACGCTGCTATTGATGGCAGAAAATGGACAAAGATTGGTGGCAAGGATGCCATGAAGGTAGGTGTTTATGGTACCAATGATATCTATGCCGTAGTTGATGGATGGGGTGTTGCCGATGAAGATGGCAAGGCCGAGCTGGTAAAGCAGGTTGATACTAAATGGAATGATGAAAACCTGGGTATCAGTGTATGGACATCGCCTGATTACCATCGTTGTTTCTGGACTTCTTCCGTAGCCTTTGCTGCCGGTACAGGTGCAGAAGGTAATGCACCGGTTAATCATTCTTACAATGATTATGCTAATCGCCAGTTAACAGCCTGTGCCTACACCTTGCCAAATGCGCCAACTACTGTAGCACCAGATCCTTATGCCAGCACTTTGACCAAGATGGTACTTGCCACTCATCTGGTTTACAAGGATGGAGCGGATTACAAGCCTGCTGAGATTTGTCAGTATCGTGGTCAGGAATACCTGCATATAGAAGATGTGAAGACAGAAGTAGCCAACAACTTTGCTGAGTACTATATCAAGAAGGGTGATACCCGCACCAAGCTGCAGCCATCTGACATCGAGTTCACTACCAAGGCTCCTAATATCAAGGATTATCAGGTAGTTGCTACCTTGCGTACGTTGGCTGCAGACGAGACTTTGCAGAAGAAAACGGGAACCACAGAAGATGCTTCTTCTTTCAAGAATGTAACCAAGGAAGATTTCCAGAACTCGATGAACGCAGAGCCAGCTCAGATCCGCAAGGGTGGTAAGGCATATTACTTTATTCCTATCCGCCATTTGGGTACAGATCCTAAGAAGCCGGGCTACTACGGCATCGTGCGCAACCACGTGTATAGCATCAATATTCAGAATATGTACGGATTCGGTACACCGGTTTATGACCCAGACAAGATCATCGACCCAACCATTCCATCTAACGATGCTACCTATCTTGCAGCCCGTATCAACGTGCTTTCTTGGCGTGTTGTAAAGTATAATGCAGATTTGGATAAGACGAAATAATGAAGATGCAGATTCGTACCCTTTCATGGGGCACGTTCCTGTCTTGGTTGTTGCTGCCATTGAGCCTGACCCTCGTGTCATGCTCCTGGTGGCACGACGACCAGGAGGGGTGTGAGGCTACCAGGCGTGTTCGTTTTGTTTACGATATGAACATGCTCTATGCCGATGCCTTTGCCCATGAGGTGAAGACCGTCACCCTTCATGCCTTCAACAAGGAGGGCAAGCTGGTTTATGCCAAGACAGCTCCAGCCGCCCAGATTCTTGCCCAGGATGGCATGGATGTAGACGATATGCCATCGGGGGTATATGATCTTCAGGTTTGGGCTGAGGGCGAAGAACGCCATCCTGGTTCCTATATATATAAAGGTGAAGATGCAAAAGATAGCTGGGGAAAGGCTAGTATGGGAGATTTCCAGGTTCTCGTGAATCGGGATGATAACCATCTGGTAAACCACGACCTTACTCCGCTGTTTCATGGCATCCTGCGAAATGCCGACCTCACTGCTGTTTTTGGCGAAACCAAAACCGTAACCGTCAGGCTTACCAAGGATACCAACCATTTCAAGATCATCTTGCAGCATCTCTCAGGAAAGAGTCTGAAGGCAGAAGATTTCGATTTTGTCATTACGGATGGCAATGGCTATCTGGATTACGACAACAGTCTCCTGCCGGATGATGAACTTGCCTATTCAGCATGGAGCAAGTATGAAGGCATGGCTGGCGTGAACGGCGATACGGGCGAGCAGACCTCCGTATCTGCAGCCTTGGCAGAGTTGACCACCTGCCGACTCGTGAAAGGCCATCAGATGCGCCTGCATGTATATGAGCATTCCACAGGCAGAAGCATCATCAATATTCCATTGATAGATTATGCCTTGCTGGTAAAGGGAAATTATCAGAGCAGGATGGACGACCAGGAATATCTTGACCGTCAGGATTCATACAGTCTCGTATTCTTCCTCGACGAAAAGGCTAACTGGCTGGCTTCAACCATCTATATCAATTCGTGGAGAGTGGTATTAAGTAATTCCGATTTCGGACCTTCAAAATAATGAGTATCAATAAGATATTTCGGACCGTCAAAATGATGAATATCAATAAGATATTTCAATATCTGCTTGCCCTGGCAGGTGTAATCACCTGTATGGCGTGCAGCGATTCTGTCGACCGTGCATCGGATGATGGCTACGTAAGGGTGGTATTCCAGCTATATATGCCATCCTCTACGGTGGCGACCCGTGCCGGGGAAAGCGATTGGGAATATGCCATCGACAAGAGCCGATTGCATGTGGTTTTCTATAGTCAGGATGGCCATGCCATCGGCGGGGTGGAGCATCTGGTGCTTCTGCCTACCCAGAAGGAGAATGAATATCAGGTTACCGGATCCATCAAGCTGGATAAGTTGCAGATGACTAACAGTGGCTTTTCCGGAAAGGTGATGGTTTATGCCAACATCGATGGCGTGGACGAGCAGGCCGATTTCTCGGAAGATAATCTGAACCGCCTGACCTTCACCTATCAGCCTACCACGCCCCATTTCATTCCGATGTGGGGAGTGAAGCAGCTTAAAAACATTCCTTTCGAGGCAGGAAAGCAGTATGACATCAAGACCATCAATCTGCTCCGTGCAGAAGCCAAGATTCATGTTTCGCTTCGCCAGGATATGATAGATGCGGGATATACGCTCACGCAGGTAAACCTCCTGGGGCACCAGCAGCGGGGCTATTGTCTGCCGCCGTTTGCCAGTGTTGCCCATCTGGAAGATGCTAACGGGCTTTCTGCTGCGGATATGGGTCATTTTCACGAAGCCACTCCTTCTTTGGATCCTGTTGATATGTTGCAGGGGGATGTCTATGTTCCTGAATATCGGAATAGCGGAGATGGAGTTGCTTCGCCTGCTGTCATCAGTCTACGGCTCAGAGACCGTTTTGGAAAAGAGTCTGATTATAAGCTCAAGTTTGTGGATTATGATGATGCCAGTGGGGCTCCAACCTCCAGGGCAGTAGATATCCTCAGAAATCATTACTATCAGTTTCAGTTATATAAAGGCGACAATGATATCCTGCATGTTAATTTGAATGTGCGAAAGTGGTATTACACTGAACATGACCATATTATCATGTAAGAAATATCATGTAAGAAACATCGCCCTAAGTGCTATTATTTAAATTCATGAAGAAATTATTATCATATATTTGTTGGGTACTTGCCATCTTCTGTTTGATGGGATGCGGTTCCGATGGTGGTGCGGAAATGATTCCGCGACTGCCAGCGGCTGAACGCGTTTCCGTGAAACTGCAGTTGGGCGTTTCTGAAAGCAGGGAGGCTACCCGAGCCGGATATAGTGATAGCTTGAATTCTTCAGGAGAATGGATGAAAAGCTGGTTTGTGGTGATTGCCAGCAACCATCAGATAGACACCATCATCACCAATCATCCTTATGGTTCGGGCGAACAGGAACGTGCCTTGGACGACTGCTGGGTGAGACTGAAGCCGGGCAAGCATGTGTTCTATTCCTTTGCCAATATTCAGCCTGCCGATCTGGGCTTGCAGGGAAAGAAGAAGGGAGATGATCTGCCAGCTGACTTTGACCGGTATAAGTATCATGTAGAAATACCGAATCTTGCCTTTGCCGACCACTGGACCGACTTCGGGGATGAATCCCATCCGTTCTTCAAGAACGGAATCCCCATGAGTAACCGCCAGGAGATAGATATCGATAGCAATACCAGATCCATCAACCTGGAAGTAATCAGAATGGTGGCGAAAGTGCAGCTCAGCATCACCAATACCTCCAGTCATCCCATTACCATCAGGAAAGTGGTTCTCTCCGACCAGACTCCTAATTCCATGGAGAATCTGATGCTTTTCCCTGCTGCCGATGAGGTAGATAACCAGGGAGTAGCCCATGTGGGCAAACCGAACCTCTGTACGCAGCAGAAGCAGGTGGTTACCTACGAGGGGTTGAACAATGGGGAAGGCTATACCGTGAGTGCCCATGGCGGCAAGCAGTATATCCGCTTCTATGTGAACGAAAGTGAGGCCACTGACGATAATTAATATTTCGTGCTTCAGTTGCATACGGATGATGGCAACGGAGGGGAGCTGACCCGCCGCTATGCGATGCTCAACTGGCGACAGATGTGCCGCAACGATTTCCGCCTGATTCCCATCCAGTTGGACGATTATGCCATCGAGTGGCAGGTAGAGGCGTTTTCTCCCATCGGCGTGCTGCCGCAGGTAGAAGAAGATAATAACAATCTCACGGTTACCTTCGGCTATTACGGTGAGTTCCATATCATCCCGAAAATCAGGAAGATAAGCAACCAGCAGCTGGTGGATTCCTGGAATATCAGCAACCAGCAGCTTACGGAAGTGGTTTCTACGCCAGCAGGCGATGCAGGAACTTGCATTTTCGATGCCAAACCTTATTGGAATGCGGCAGCCAAGCGTATTGAAGGCGAGATGGGCAACCGGTCGGGAACCTCAGTCTATCAGCTGAGAATGACGCTGGATGAGAATGGCGACAGGCTGACTCTGTCACGGAAAGTGAGATTTGTGATGAATTCGGTTAATTTAAAATAGAATGAAAGGAAATAGTTTATTTTCAAAATACATCTTGTTCATCCTGGGCATCATCTCTTTGATGCCTGGGATAGCTTATTCCCAGACCTTTAAGCATTATCAAGGCATCGCCAATAAAGCTGGCGATTACGAGGTGATAGATGCCGCCTATGATTGTCTCCGACAGAAAACGCATGTGTATGATTATTATATCGCCCTGCCTAGCGGCGGAAGCAAGGATTTGTCGTTGCCATTTTCCGGCTATTCGGGCAATGGTGCAGATTTGGAACCTAGAGGATATTTCAGATGGTATAATTACGATACAGATAAGGCTTCTGCCCAGCTGAAGGCTTGTTCTGCCAGTGGCAAGTTGCAGAGCATGAAGGATGATCATGGAATAGATAAAGGTTTGATAGCCTATAATCTTTCATCCAAGCCAAATCGTAATTTGGTGGGTGCCGTTTATACCCGCCCTGCTGATGCTTCCTGGAGCGGCGAGACCATCGCCTGCGATGTGAGCAGATACGTGGATGGCTGCAGCGGAACAAGTTTCGAGCATGAACCAACCCTTTCTATCCGATATATCTTCCATATCATGCCGGCAGAAAAGATGGCGGATGATATCAGGCAGAAACTCCTGGAAACGGGAAGGAACAGAGATTACACTTATGAAGATGGAAAGGGCGTTTCGGCAGGAGTGAAGGATGCCTCTGCCTCTATGACACTCCGCCTGAATCTGAATGATGTGACCAACTATTATTTCCATCCAATGAATAATATCAATACGCATCATGTCTTTGCAGAGGATGAGAAGTATAAAATTAAGGAATCTGATTTCAGTACTGAGGTTGTTCAGGCAACTCAAGTGCAGTGGCGTGTTTATAATTCCGATAAAACCCAGTTTGTCTGGTGGACTCATAAAGGAGGTAGTTATGCGCCCCGTTTCTTTGATTTGAGCTTGAATATACTGAATAATACGGCCACTAATGCTTGGCGTGACCTGAATGGTGGAGGAGTCAGCAGCAAGCAGACCTTTAAGTATGGCGACCGTATCTATGTGGTGGCAATAGCCATTTCCAGCAGAGGACAGATGTGTCCTATCGCCAATTTCACCTGCCAGCTGTTCAATCAGTATCCGATGACTACGGATGAACTGAAGACGGCAGGTCAGAATACCCGCTTGAATTCCTATCTGGAAGATCATTATCGCCCTGTTAACATCGTTTCTTTTGATGATGATGATCTAGAACAGACCCTCCTGGCTCCTACAAGCCCGGATGATAACCAGGACCGTCTGCCTTCTAAATGGAGCAAGCGAAGCTATGGCTTTGTCTATCGTGAATTGATGAATTCCGCTCCGGCAGGCAATATGTATGTAAATCCTAAGCATTCACCGCTGCATGGAGAA
>OIXW01000548.1_pt1 | contig 11219 bp, 10 predicted proteins | sample 1587951 | NCBI WGS metagenome assembly OIXW01 (sample SAMN03283239) | human gut metagenome | biome: human-associated habitat; material: feces | host: Homo sapiens | place: Peru | collected 2012
CCAAGGTAACTACATTGTAGTCATTAGTACGGGAAATAAGAGCTACACGGTCAATAATGCCTCTGATTTCCTCAGTCTGCATGGTGATATTGGTCTTGAAATCCAAAGGCACAGCTCTGGCATAATCAGGATATTTGCCATCAATAAGACGAGAGGAAATATAAACATTATCCACCTCAAAGGAAATCTGGGTATTGCTGCAGCTAATATTGACAGTTCTTGGCATATCGGACTGCAATACCTTGGAAAGCTCATTTAGCAGCTTGCCAGGAATAATCATTCTCTGATTGCCGTGGAAATCCTCCAGTCTGTCAGATTTGATAGCCATACGATGGGTATTGGTAGCTACCATAGTTACCTTTTCCTCCTGCAGATCCATGAGACAGCCGGTAAATACAGGACGAGCTTCATCAGTGGAGCAGGCAAAGCTGGTGTAAACAATTAAATCCCGCAGGGTAACATCAGAAATCTGGAAATTGTGCTGTCCCTCAAATTTAGATACAGTAGGATAATCCTCTGCCTCCATACTAAGAATGGAGAAGCGGGAACGATTGGATTTGATGTAAATCATCTTTTCCTCAGCGCTGTATTCAATGTCAACATCCTCACCAGGCAGACGACGAATAATCTCCTGAGCATACCGTCCAGCAAGAACTGCACTTCCTGCAATATTCACTTCTGCAGGGATATTGCAAATAATGCCCAGTTGATAATCTGTAGCTTGAAGAACAATCTGGTTGTTTTCTGCCTTAATGTGGATACCAGAGAGGATTGGAGTTTGAGGTTTTGGAGATACGGCCTTCATTACAATGGACAAAGCCTGGACTATATCGGTTTTTTTGCACTTAAATTTCATGATATGCACATCCTTTAGTTATTATTACTCGTTTATTTTTTTTAAGTTTTAGTAGCCGTATTAGTAGGGGCTGTGGAAAAGTGGATAAGCTATGCTAAAGCTGATAGTTATCACAAGGTTCTTGTGTATAAGCTGTTAATGAATTTTATTAAAAGAGGGAAGGTTATCCACATTATGCACAGGATAATCCTTCCCCTAATTTTATACACAATCCGTATACAGGAAAAATCACCTGTTATCCACATGGTTGTGTAGATAGTGAGACTTACATCTTTTCGATGCTCTTAATAAGCTCCTGAACGGTTTTATCTAATTGAATATTGGAGGTTCTGTCCTTGGCTATTTTTTTATAGGCATGGAGGACAGTGGTATGATCCCGGCCCCCAAAGAATTCGCCAATCTGAGGCAGGGAAGTATCTGTCAGCTCTCGGCAGAGATACATGGCAATCTGTCTAGGCAGGGCCAGACTCTTATTGCGCTTGCCGGAATTCAAATCTTCAATGCTAATCTTGAAGTGGGTAACAACTACTTCTCTGATTATTTCCAAGGTGATTTCCTTGGTCGTATTATCAGGGAAAATATTTTTCAGAGATTCTGCCACCAGTTCAGTAGTAATTCGGCTGCCGTTTAAGGAAGCATAGGCAACAACTCTGGTCAAGGCTCCTTCCAGCTCTCGAATATTGTTATCAATGCGGCCGGCAATATAAATCAAAGCCTCCTGCGGTACATCCAGATGCTCCAGCATAGCCTTTTTCTTTAGAATGGCAATACGGGTTTCCAGATCTGGCGCCTGAATATCTGCCAAAAGTCCGCTGGCGAAACGGGATTTGAGACGTTCCTCCAAGGTTTGAATCTCATGAGGTGGGCGATCTGAGGACAGGACAATGGCCTTGTTGGATTGATAAAGGGCATTGAAGGTGTGGAAGAATTCTTCCTGAGTCTGAATTTTCTTGGTCAGGAACTGCACATCGTCTACCATAAGTAAGTCAATGTGGCGATATTTCTGACGGAAAGCCTCAGTGGAGTTATCACGAATGGCATTAATCAGCTCATTGGTGAATTTTTCACAGGTAATATAAAGAACTCTTTTAGTAGGATCGTTTTTGAGAACCTCATGGCCAATGGCATGCATCAAATGGGTTTTGCCCAAGCCAACGCCACCATACATAAAAAGTGGATTGTAGGTTTTGCCTGGCTCCTTGGCTACAGCCAGGGCTGCAGCATGGGCAATACGGTTAAAATTACCAGTAACAAAATTGTCAAAAACATATTTTGGATTCAGGGATGATGCATCTCCAGGAGCCACCTTGGAAAAGGTTTCTGAGCGGCCAGTATATTCTGGCTGGGGAGTATCAAAATCCAAATGTCCCTGGGGACTGTCCTCATGTACCTCGTCATGGTGGACATGAGTTGGAGGAGGTGGTGTTTCTACAGGATGATATTCAATCTGAATGTTGATATCTCCCTCCAGATTCTGCATAAAATCCAGCTTATGGCAGGCTTCACGGCAGGCATCAAGGGTAAAATCCTTGTATTTATCCTCAAAAAATTTGACAATCACCGAATTGTCCGTGCTAAGAGTCAAAGTATTATTTTCAAAGGACACAGGCGTCAGGGGCTTTAGCCATCTGTCAATTGCTCCGGGAGCAAGATTGATGGCTACCTCCACCAAAGCAGCCTGCCAAAATTCTTCCAGCTGTTTTTCTACCATAAGTTAACGACCTCACAAAAAAAATTATCCACTGATAAATAAATTTATCCACAACTGTGAATAAATTTGTGGATAAATTGGAAAAAGAAGAAAGGAGCCAGTAAAAATTGCACCTTTCTTTCATTATTATATTTGTCATGAATGATATTCACAGGTTGTGAATAAGTCTCATAAAAGACCTATAATATTCTATCAAAAACCCGAGGAGTTATCAACAGAAAAATGTGTAAAAATAAGGAAAGCTGCAAAATTTATCCTACGGTATTTTAGATTTATCCACAATGGTAAGGGAAAAATCCTTGACACAGGGGGTGGGTTAGTCTATAATTTTTGGTAGTTTAAATTCAATGTATAATGTTTGAATTGGGTTTGACCGGGTGATTTGCCCGTAAATATATAAGGAGGTGCACTACTTTGAAGCAGACTTTTCAGCCTAACAATCATTGGAAGAAGAAGACTCATGGTTTCCGTGAGCGCATGAAGACTAAGGGTGGCCGTCAGGTATTGGCTCGTCGCCGCGCAAGAGGCAGAAAGAAGATTTCAGCATAATATTAGGTCACCTCGGTGACCTATTTTTATTATTGTGAAAGTTTCTTCTCTAGGGCAGCTGTTGGTAAATTTATCTAATGGCTGCCTGAGGGATTGCTGAAATGGAGTTTTTGTCATGTACAATTTGCCGAAGGGTCGTATTCTGCGCCGCAAAAGCGATTTTCAGAAGATTCACCGCTTCGGAAAATCTTATGCTAACAGGTATCTGGTAATGTATGTCTTTACAGCAAGCGGGCTGGAGGACAGGGTAGGCTTTGCCGCAGGCAAAAAGCTTGGTAATGCAGTTACGCGTAACAGAGTCAAACGTCTTATGCGTGAATGCTACAGGCTAAACCAGTTTAAGATTAAAGAGGGCTATACTCTGCTGCTGGTTGGCCGCAAGGCAGCTACCACCGAAAAGTACGATGTTATCGAAAAGGCTTTTCTCAATTTAGGTAGAAAAGCGAAGGTATTGAAGGGATGATTTCAGTTGAAAAGAGTGTTGCTTTTCCTGATAGAGATATATCGCAGGTATATTTCGCCCTTGAAACCACCATGCTGCCGTTATATTCCCACCTGCTCGGAGTATGCGGTGGAAGCTATTAAAAAGTACGGAGCAGGCAGGGGGGGCTGGTTGGCCTTTAAGCGTATTATGCGTTGTCATCCCTTCCATGAGGGCGGGTATGATCCTGTGCCGTAGTGTAGAAACACTGAACAGCAGGCAATGGGCCTGTTGTCACCAACGAAGGACGTGTTGTTTTGGAATTTATGATGAACCTCTTTGAGCCATTGACTAGTGTTTTCCGCTTCATTTTCGAAGGGTTTTATGACATTACAGCTATGGCGGGCATTGCCAACTATGGTATTGCCATTATTTTAATGACTATTTTGGTTAAGGTATTGCTTTATCCATTAACCGCTAAGCAGGTTCGTTCTATGAAGGCAATGCAGGAGCTGCAGCCTGCATTGAAGAAGCTTCAGAAGGATTATAAAAATAATCCTCAGCTTTTGCAGCAGAAGATGGCAGAATTGTATAAGGAATCCGGAGTAAATCCTCTGGCCGGCTGTCTGCCATTACTGATTCAGATGCCTATTCTCATGGGAGTATATTATACTCTCTATGGATATAACTATACAGGAGATCCTAATTTCCTGTGGTTGACCAGCTTGTCTGAAACAGATCCTACCTATGTACTGCCTGTTCTGTCTGCTCTGACTACTTATATTCAGCAGAAGCAGACCATGACCAATAATGGCGGTGACAACCAGCAGATGAAGCTGATGAGCTATATGATGCCATTGTTCATCGGTTGGATTTCCTTGAATTTCCCTTCTGGTCTGGTGGTTTACTGGGTAACCATGAATATTTGCCAGATTATTCAGCAGTGGTATATGTTTAGAGGCGAAAAGTCTCAGGCAGCCAATGTAGAAAATGCTGATAACGGAAAAAAATAAGGTGAGGTAAGATTGATGGCTGTAGAGATTGAAAAGACTGGCAAAACAATTGATGATGCCAAAAGAGCTGCCCTGGAGGAGCTTCAGGTTGCAGAAAATATGGTGGAATTTGAGGTTCTGGAGGAGCCATCCAAGGGCTTTCTGGGACTGATTGGCAATAAACCAGCTAGAATTTTGGCCCGGCTGCGGGAGCTGACTCCAGCTGAAAAGGCAGAGGAGTTCCTAGCTAGCATTTTTGAGGCCATGAAGCTGGAGGTAAGGATTGATCCTATGGATACCAAGGATGGAGTGGTTATGAACCTGATTGGTGAAAACCTTGGCATTCTCATAGGCAAGCATGGTCAGACTCTGGATTCCCTCCAGTATCTGGCAAATCTGGCTGCCAATAAGGGCCTTGTAGAGGACAAGGTTCGTATTATTCTGGATATTGAAAACTATAGAAGCCGCCGTGAGGATACCCTCCGTCGTCTGGCTATGCGCCTGGCTGACAAGGTACGCCGCACAGGTGAGAGAATTGTGTTGGAGCCTATGAACCGTCATGAACGGAAGATTATTCACATGGCTCTGCAGAATAACTATCGGATTTCTACTTATAGCTCTGGTGAGGAGCCTTACCGCAAGGTGGTTATTGAGCTGAAGCGGGGAGGCCGTCGCGAGCGTCGAGACAGGGATTTTTCCTTTGCCCCTGTAGAGCAGGAAGAAGATTAATTCTATAGCTGATAGCTGTGAAAGGGCTGTCTGCAATCTAATTATCTATTGCGATATTGTTGCGTAATGGTATAATCTGATTGAGGCGGCTCTTTTTTTGTGTAGTAGATAGTATGTGAGGAAGATAGTATGCAGCAGGAATATACCATAAGTGCCATAGCAACTCCTGTAGGACAAGGTGGCATCGGCATTGTACGCCTAAGCGGAGAAAAGGCTGTGGACATTGCTCAGGAATGCTTTAAGCCAGCAGCAGGAGGCAAAATATCAGGTTATGAGGCCAGAAGGGCAGTTTTTGGCTATATATATAAGGAAAATGGAGATTTTCTGGATGAGGCTATATGTATTGTTATGAAGGCGCCTCATTCTTATACCTGTGAGGATGTAGTGGAGCTGCAATGTCACGGGGGACCTGTGGTTTTGAAGGAGCTTTTGGCTATGAGCTACAGGCTGGGAGCCAAGCCAGCAGAGCCAGGAGAATTTACCAAGCGGGCTTTTTTGAATGGTCGACTGGATTTGACACAGGCTCAGTCTGTAATGGATATGATTCAGGCTAGAACTACTATGGCCAGAGAGGCTGCTGCTAACAATCTCCAGGGACGGCTGTCAGAGCGCATTGGAGAAATGCGGCAAGAGATTTTAGGGGTAATCGCTCATTTGGAGGCTTCCATAGATTTTCCAGAGGATGATATTGAGGATGTAGCTCTGGAGGATGCAGAAATGAAGGTGGAGCAGCTTCATGGAGCTGTAGAGGATTTGTTGGCTTCTGCTGAAACAGGCCAGATTCTGCGGGATGGCTTGCAGACAGCTATTATTGGCAGGCCAAATGCAGGCAAATCCAGCCTGCTGAATCTCATGCTGGGGCAGGAGCGGGCCATTGTTACGGATGTGCCAGGTACTACCAGAGACAGTATAGAAGAATATATGAATATTGGGGGTATTCCCCTGAAGCTGGCTGATACAGCCGGTATTCGGGATACGGATAATCTGGTGGAAAAAATCGGGGTAGAAAAGGCCTACAGCTATGCTCGTGAGGCGGAGCTGGTATTGGCGGTAATAGATGGCAGCCAGCCTTTGACGGAAGCTGATGATCCAATTTGGCATCTCCTGAGCCAATGCAGCGGTAAGATTATTATTATTAATAACAAGGTAGATAAGGCTCTGGAGGAAAATATTCTTACAGAAGAGGAAATCCGCCAGGAGGCGGCTAAAAAAGAGGTTGAAGATGTCTACCAAGTTATTAGTCTTTCTGCCAAGCAGGGACAGGGCCTGAAGGAGCTGGAGGAAGCTATAAAAAATCTGGTTTTTGCTGGCAAAATCAACTGCCGTGAATCTGTAATGGTTAATGATGCCAGACAGGCAGATATTTTGCGACAGGCTATGGTTCTGCTGGATCAAACCCGCATGACTCTTATGAGTGGCATGAGTGAAGATTTTGTGGTCATAGATCTGCGGTCTGCCTGGGAAAAGCTGGGAGAGATTACAGGGGAAACTCTGGATGAGGATATTATTGACGAGATTTTCAGCCGTTTTTGCATAGGTAAATAAATTGGCTGTAGAAATACTGGAGATATTGTAATGAGAGATGATATATTTATTGCTGGCAGCTATGATGTAATCGTTATTGGTGCCGGTCATGCCGGAGTGGAGGCAGCTCTGGCAGCAGCTCGATTGGGCTGTAATACCATGCTGGCTACTCTAAGCATGGATAATATTGCCATGATGCCCTGCAATCCTTCTGTAGGAGGCCCAGGCAAGGGACATTTGGTTAGGGAACTGGATGCCCTGGGTGGTCAGATGGGTATTAATGCAGATGAAACCTGTATCCAGTTTAGAATGCTGAATACAGGCAAGGGGCCGGCAGTTCATGCTCTAAGAGCTCAGGCAGATAAAAAGCATTATCAGTTCCGCATGAAGGAAGTTTGCGAAAATCAGGATAATCTTGATGTAAAGCAGCTGCTGATTGATGAGCTGATTGTGGAGGATGGCTGTGTGAAGGCTGTCCGCACCGAAAATGATGAGTATTATACCTGCCGGGCGGCTATAATGGCTACGGGCACTTATCTCAAAGGCTCTATTATTATTGGTCAGCATACCCATGTAGGGGGGCCAAATGGCCAGCGTTCCGCAGAGAAATTTTCTGAATCCCTGCTTCAGGCCGGTATTAAGCTAATGCGTTTTAAAACCGGTACCCCAGCCAGAGTAGATAGCCGTTCCCTTGACTATAGCAAAATGCAGATTCAGCCAGGGGATGAGGAAGCGAGAAATTTCTCCTTTATGAGTGACATTGACACAAGAGAGCAGGTGCCATGCTATCTTACTTATACCAATGCTGCTACCCATAAGATTATTATGGATAATATTGATCGGGCACCTATGGCTAATGGTCTTATTAAGGGTGTAGGGCCTAGATACTGTCCTTCCATTGAAACCAAGCTGGTAAGATTCCCAGATAAGGAACGGCATCAGTTGTTTTTGGAGCCAGAGGGATTGCATACCAATGAGGTTTATGTTCAGGGTATGTCCACCAGCCTGCCTATGGATGTGCAGATAGACTTTCTCCACACTATTCCAGGGCTGGAGCAGGCCAAAATGATGCGTCCTGGTTATGCTATAGAGTATGATTGCATTGATCCTTTACAGCTAAAGCCTACCTTGGAATTTAAAAAGATTCAGGGATTTTTCTCTGCTGGTCAGTCTAATGGTACCTCTGGCTATGAGGAAGCTGCGGCTCAGGGATTGATTGCCGGCATTAATGCTGCTATGAAGCTGCAGGGAAAAAAGCCACTGGTGTTGAAGCGTTCTCAGGCTTATATTGGGGTATTAATTGATGATTTGGTTACCAAGGGCACCAGTGAGCCGTATAGAATTATGACCTCCCGGGCGGAGTATCGTCTGCTGCTGCGGCAGGATAATGCAGATATGAGATTGACACCTATCGGCCGTCAGCTGGGTTTGGTACAGGATGATAGATGGGAAAGATTTCAGGCTAAGAAGCAGGCTATTGATGAGGCCTTGGAGCTTTTGAAAAATACTATTATTAATCCTAGTCAGGATATATTGGCCAAGCTATCTGAGGCAGGCATTGCAGAGATTAAGAACAGTCAGAGCCTGTATGATTTGCTGCGGCGGCCTGATGTAAGCTACGATGACATTCAGCCGGTTTTCGCTTTGCCTGTTTTGACAGATGAGGTGAAAAAGCAGGTAGAAATAACCATTACCTATGATGGCTATATCCAGAAGCAGTTGGAGCAGGTAGCCAGAATGGAAAAGCTGGAAAGCAAATCCATACCAGAGGAGCTGGATTATGATAATGTGCCTAATCTAAGGGATGAGGCCAGAGAAAAGCTAAAGGATATCCGGCCAATTTCCTTGGGGCAGGCAGGCCGTATTTCCGGCGTATCTCCGGCAGATATATCCGTTTTAATGATTTATTTGGAACAGCAGAGACGACAGAAGGGGGAGAGCTGATGGAGTTTCGGGACTATCTTCAGGAAGCAGCAGAGGCCTATGGTCTTTGTCTTACAGAAAGAATGGTGGAGCAGTTTACTCTTTACTATGAGCTGCTGCTGGAATGGAATGAAAAAATTAATCTGACGGCTATTACAGAGCCAAAGGAAGTAGCTATCAAGCACATGATAGATTCCCTTAGCTGTTTGGATGAAAAGGTTTTCCCAGAGAGGGCCTCTGTGATTGATGTAGGTACTGGAGCAGGATTTCCCGGTATTCCCTTGAAAATATTTCGGCCGGATTTGAAGCTGACCTTGCTGGATTCCCTGAATAAAAGAATTAAATTCCTGCAGGAGGTAGTAGATCGTTTAGAACTTTCTGAGGTACAATGTATTCATGGAAGAGCCGAGGAAGGGGCGAGAAATAAAGCTCTGCGGGAGAAATTTGATGTGGCTGTATCAAGGGCGGTAGCTCGTTTGCAGGTATTGGCGGAATATTGTATGCCTTTCGTAAGGGTTGGTGGCTATTTTGTAGCTCTCAAGGGAATGAAATATGCTCAGGAGTCTCAGGAGGGACAGCGGGCAGTAAAGCTGTTAGGTGGTAAGGATTGCCGGGCGGTGCCTGTTCATTTGCCAACTTTGGAGGATAAAAGAGCTGTGCTTTATATCCAAAAGTTGAAGAACACCCCCAAGGCCTATCCACGTAAGGCAGGTACACCGGATAAGAATCCACTATAAAGTTATTTTTAGACAAGATATGGTAAAAAAGAAGAGGAGTGGGATTATGTCAAAGGTATTCAGTATTATGCTGATTTGCTTGCTGATGGTGGCAGGCAGTGCAGCTGCTGGTGAGCGTAATAATACATCTTCCTATAATAGGTTGGCAGACAAATTTAACAATGCTCAGCCGGCTTATGAGCAAGAGGAGGAAAATAATCAGATAGCAGATAGATATTTTAAGCTCATGGCCGATGATAGCTTCATTTACTATATGGATAAAAAAAGTGCCAAATGGATTCTTTGTCCTAATAGCCGTGATGAATACATTGTTGATGTATGGATTCGTTTGGAGCCTATAGAGGATGGGGCAGATACAAAGTATAGCTATCCTGCTAAATATTATTTGGAGCATTATTACCTGCGTCCTGATAAAGAGCAGGTACAGTTCCTCTGCGAGCTGGAGGTAACAGGCCGTCCAGACAACAATGTGAACCAGAGAAGCTATGATTTGCATAATTGGGAGCCATTGGTACCAGAAAGTGTGGAGGATGGCATCTATCGGGCTGTCTTGAAGAAAATGAAAAGTAAAACCGGTGGCCTTGTCAACGGCCCTGGGGGAAATATTATGGAGGACTGGTTCAGAATTTCCATATAAAAATTAAATTAAATTTTACTTTTTGCAGAGGGAATGGAAATTTTTAGATGGAGATAGCCTGATGAGCAATTACACACCTCCGTTTCAAATGACGGATAAAATTACATATTTGATTGCCGAAATCAGTGAACAGGTAGGCAGGATTACTGTTTTGCAGGAAGGAACTATAAGTCCTCACTTGCGACGGGGTAATCGTATTCGCACGATTCACTCCTCTCTAGCCATTGAACATAATTCCTTATCCTTGGAACAGGTAACGGCTATTTTGGATGGCAAGCGGGTTCTAGGTAATCCTAACGAAATTAAAGAAGTACAGAATGCATATGAGGCATACGAGTTAATGCTTCGGTTGAATCCATTATCAGTTAATGACTTGCTCAAAGCTCATAAGCTGATGATGCAGGGATTGGTGCCAGAAAACGGTAGATTTCGCTCCAGGGGAGTAGGTATTTTTGCTGGTAAGACTCTGGTTCACATGGCTCCTCCGGCGGAATTTGTGCCGGAACATATTCATAATCTTCTTGCATGGTATAAGGCATCTGAGCTCCATCCCCTTGTTAAAAGTGCTGTTTTCCACTATGAGTTTGAGTTTATCCATCCATTTGCGGATGGTAACGGTCGCATGGGACGGATGTGGCATAGCCTGCTTTTAGGCAAATGGAAGGAAATGTTTTTTTGGCTCCCTATTGAAGAATTAATCCAATCTCGGCAGAAGGAATATTATGATGCTCTGGGGATTGCAGATAGAAAGGCAGACAGTTCCGGTTTTGTGGAGCTTATGATGGAAATCATTCGGGATAGCTTAAATGAGGTTGCAGTTGTTGGTCGCAGCACCGACCAAGATAGCGACCAAGTCACCGACCAAGATAAAAACCAGATAGATAGAATTATAAGTGCCATTGGTGAGGATACCCTTTCAGCTGTAGAAATTATGGCAAGGCTAGGGCTTTCTCACAGACCTACATTCCGTAAGAACTATCTTAACCCTGCCTTGGAGCAGAATCTGATTGAACGTACCATTCCAGATAAACCGAATAGCAGAAACCAAAAATATCGTAAAAAATCATAATTTTTAGCAAAATATGTATGTGCTATTGGGGCATGGTGATTGAAAAATTGCCATGCCCTTTGTATTGCTGG
>OIXW01000551.1_pt1 | contig 11214 bp, 8 predicted proteins | sample 1587951 | NCBI WGS metagenome assembly OIXW01 (sample SAMN03283239) | human gut metagenome | biome: human-associated habitat; material: feces | host: Homo sapiens | place: Peru | collected 2012
GCCACACTTATTGAGGTTAAAGCTAACAGCGGTAACGTAAAAAGCTGTAAAACTATTTTGCGGCATCCCGAAAAATATCATGTAAAACAAGCAATAAAATTAGGAACATATAATATAGGCAGGCCTGACGAAAGCTTTCCTATCTTAACTATTCCTTTTTATATGGGCTTTCTGCTAAGAGAATATTAAGTACGCCAGCACTCAAAAAGGCTCCCCTCCTGAACGTTGCCGTTCAGACGGGGAGCCTTAAAAATTTAAGCCGGGCAGATTTTTATATGCCAAAAAATTTGTCTATATATCCTATATGTAGCTTTATATCACTATAAAGAAATGCTATACTTTAGTCAGGAATATCCAAGGAGGTCTTAACCATGCTCAAAAAATTTTTAGCCGCAGCTCTTTTGGCCTGTGTTGCTCTAAATAGTACCGTCCAAGCAGAAGAATCTGCTACCGAAAAAGAAAAGATACAAATTTTAGACCTATACCACATTAATCCTGATAAGACGAATATCAATATGCAGCATTATAAAAACGAAGAATATGGCTTCAGTTTTGCAGTGCCTGAAAAAGATTACAAAGAATATCAAAGTAAAAACAAGAATATCCTATACTCTTTTCGCGGCGATGGAAGAGTTTTTCTCGTTGATTGTCGCCCGTTTATCCTTAAAGCTAAAGATTTAAAAACGCTGAACACCAAGTTTTTTTACGAAAAGCTAGCTGACCTGGAAGCGAAAGGCTATAAGATTCTGCTCAAAGAACAGCTCTCTATTGCCCAATACCCGGCAATGCGTTTTTCATACTACTTACCTGAGAAAGAACTAGCTATTTTTGATGATTACATAATCATTACACCAAATGGTATTTATAAATTTAGCTACGTGGGAAATAGATTTATCTATCCTATTGACGAAAAATTATTTCTCCCTAAAATAATCCAATCCGTTAAAATTACTCCTCTAAGCGATGATATTTACAGACGTCCTTTTACCACAAAAACTCTAAAAGATTATCCTGCATCCTTTACTACGCCAGCTAACTGTATACTAATGCCTATAAAAAATGACCCCCATCACACATTCGCCTATTCTAATGGTTATTTTTTCGTCAGCCCCATGATTGTAAACATTACTGATAAAGCAGAGTTAAGCTTTTATCCTAATTCTTTTGCTAACCTTAGCGGTAAAGATAAAGAAACACTTGCTGCTAAAGAAGCTGCACGCATACAAAAGAAAGTAGAAGTAAGGCAAAAAGAAAATCCTAAATACAAGCTTGACAATATCAAAGCTCAATTTATCACTATTGGCGGTGAAAATTGCTTGAATGTAAGCTTTGATTTGTCCAGTTCTACGGAAATGGATTATATCTTCGTTAGGGATGGCAAATTTATTTCCTTTGACTATCAATATCCGTTTGATGATGCCAAACGGCAGAAGGCTGCAGTAGTAAAATCTGCCAAGTCCATTAGGTTTAATCCGTAAGCTAAAGGCTCCCCTCCTGAACGTGCCGTTCAGACGGGGAGCCTTAAAACATTAAGCCGGGCAGATTTTTATATGCAAAAAAATTTGTCTGTATATCTTATAGGTGACTTTATATCACTATAAAGAAATGCTATACTTATATCATCTAAAGCAAAGAAGGTGCCCTCATGCTCTACGGCGGTATAAAAATAGAAGAAACACAAAGCATCATCGTTATACTTGGCGAAGACAACAAACTTTTCATTCCCCATGACATTATTGTTGCCAACAATACCACAGACATCCAAAATTTTGTAAATTCAATGCAAAGAGGTGGCATTACACCTGAAAAAATTTGCTTTGCTATAAACCCTGTCCATGTTGACAGCATCGAAACCTTTAACAGCTTCAGACAAATTTTCATGCAAGCAGCCTACGATTTACGCATAATAAACACTGCTGCTCAAGGCGATAGTTTTATAGTTGTTACCAAAAGCCGTAATGCTAATGAAGAAGCAACAGCCAACGCATTTATCCTTAAGCATAACTATAATGACAGTAAATATTTTTTACAGAGCGATTTTCGTCAAAGTTACTTCTACAATTGTAATTTAAGCGATTATTTCAATCTGATATTTGCTGCGGTATTCATGTTTATTGCCATTTATTTTTTATACTATGGCATACTTTTTGCTGTTCCTCACTTTTTAATAGGTGCTGGATTAACAATCTGTTATACCCGTCATATGTATTTTGCTAAAATGTCCATAAAAAAGCATACGCCTATTTTTAGTATTGATAAAAACGGCTTGCAGCAAAATTATAAAATCAGATGGAGCTTTCTTGAGCCGCTAAAGATACCACGAACAATATCCTGGAAGCAAATCGAACAAATTGAAGCTTATAAACCAATTATTTGCATCAACCATGATAATAACGAAAGGATTAGTATATGCGTAGCCGGTCAGAGTGAAATCACCTTAAACTTCTTTGTCATTGGTATAGACCACGAACATAATTATCGTACACTTTTATTTTACTGGAAATTGTTTCGCAACAACGGCCAATAAATTAATATTGAGAAACAAAAAGGCACCTCGCTCAAACGTAAAATTTACGTCAAAGCGAGGTGCTGATTTTTATGCTTTTAATCCACGCAGATATTGCCAGGCTATGTATGCCTTATTGCATTTTCTCTTTGAGCATTTTGGTAACCATGCCCGGGTTAGCCTTGCCGCGAGATTTTTTCATAATCTGGCCAACGAGGAAGCCGATAGCCTTATCCTTACCAGCCTTGTAGTCAGCAACGGATTGCGGGTTCTCAGCGATGGTTTCTTCAACCAGCTTGAGGATAGCACCTTCATCACTAACCTGCTCCAGACCGAGCTTCTTAACGAGAGCCTTCGGAGCTTCGTCCTCTTTGAGCATTTCGGCAAATACCTTTTTAGCCAACTTGCTGGACAGCACGCCGTCTTTAATCAGGTTAACCAGCTCTGCTAAGTGTGCAGGGGTTACCTTGAAATCGGCAATGGTAATGCCTTCGTTGTTCATGTAAGCAGATACATCGCCCAGCAGCCAGTTGGAAACTGCTTTGCTGTCCTTAGCGGTCTTAACTGCTTCATCAAAGTATTCAGCCATAGCCTTGGTGGAAACGATCTGGGAAGCATCATATTCCGGCAGACCATGCTCGCTCATCAGGCGTGCCTGACGTTGAGCCGGCAGCTCCGGCAGAGTTGCGCGGATACGCTCAATCCAGGCATCGTCCAGCTGTACCGGAACGAGGTCAGGCTCAGGGAAGTAACGATAGTCATGTGCTTCTTCCTTAGAACGCATGGACAGGGTTACGCCGTTAGCTTCATCCCAGGTACGGGTTTCCTGAACAACGTGGCCGCCGTCCTCGAGAACCTCTTTTTGGCGCTCAACTTCATAGTTGATAGCGCGCTCCAGAGCACGGAAGGAGTTCAGGTTTTTGATTTCGGCACGGGTACCGAATTCCTTAGCGCCTTCGGGCATGATGGAGATGTTAGCGTCGCAGCGCAGGCTGCCTTCCTGCATTTTGCAGTCGCAGACATCGGTATATTCCAGAATTGCTTTCAGGTTTTCCATGTAAGCACGAGCTTCGGCAGCACTGCGCATATCCGGCTCGGATACAATCTCAATCAGCGGTACGCCTGCGCGGTTGTAGTCAACTGCGGAGGAATCGGAGGTGCTGATGGTTGCGCCGCTGTGGTTCAGCTTGCCTGCATCCTCTTCCATGTGGATACGGGTAACGCCGATACGTTTATGCTCGCCGTCAACAACAATGTCGATATGGCCGCCCAGGCAGATAGGCTTATCAAATTGGGAAATCTGATAATTCTTGGACAGGTCAGGATAGAAGTAGTTTTTACGATCAAATTTGTTGTATTTTTGGATATCGCAGTTCAGCGCCAAGCCGGCCTTAATAGCGAAATCAACAACCTGCTTGTTCAGTACAGGCAGTGCACCGGGCATACCCAGGCAAACTGGGCATACATGGGTGTTAGGCAGGCTGCCGAAGGCAGTGGAGCAGCTGCAGAATGCTTTAGTTTTGGTTTTCAGCTCGGCATGAACTTCCAGGCCGATAACGGTAATATATTTAGTCATTATTTGTTACCTCCCAGCGGTGCGAATACTTTATGATATTCGGTTGCCTGTTCAAAGGTATAAGCAGCACGCAGAATGGTTGCTTCGTCCAGAACCTTGCCGATCAGCTGCATACCGATAGGCATGCCGTCATCAGCAAAGCCGCAAGGAATGGAAATACCCGGCAGACCGGCCATATTTACCGGAATAGTGGTTACGTCCAACATGTACATGGTCAGCGGATCCATCTTGTCGTTGATGCCGTAAGCAGGAACCGGAGAGGTCGGAGTCAACAGCACGTCGCATTTTTCAAACGCAGCTTCAAAGTCGCGGCGGATGAGGGTACGAACCTGCATAGCCTTGTTGTAGTATGCATCATAGTAACCACTGCTCAGTACGTAGGTACCCAGCATAATGCGGCGGCGTACTTCCTGACCAAAGCCTTCGGTACGGCTCATGGTGGTCATTTCCGGAGCAGAGGTTGCATCAACATTGCGATAACCGTAGCGAACGCCGTCAAAGCGTGCCAGGTTAGCGGAAGCCTCAGCAGGAGCGATGATGTAATAGGTAATTACAGCATATTCGGTATGCGGCAGGGAAACCTCAACGATTTCAGCGCCCAGCTCTTTGTATTTTTCAACGGCCTTCATGATTTCAGCCTTAACCTTAGCATCAACGCCTTCACCGAAATATTCCTTCGGCAGACCGATGCGCAGGCCTTTAACGTCATTTACCAGTGCTTTGGTGAAGTCGGGAACCTCTACGTTCAGAGAGGTGGAGTCCATCTCGTCCTTACCGCAGATGCTGTTGAGTACCAAAGCAGCGTCGGTTACGTCTTTAGTGATAGGTCCGATCTGGTCCAGAGAGGATGCGAATGCTACGCAGCCATAACGGGATACACGGCCATAGGTCGGTTTAATACCAACGCAGCCGTTGAAGGATGCCGGCTGACGGATAGATCCGCCGGTATCGGAGCCCAGAGTCCAGATAGCTTCGCCTGCAGCGATAGCAGCAGCGCTGCCGCCGGAGGAGCCGCCGGGAACGCGGTCCAGATTCCAGGGGTTGTGGGTTACACCGAAATGAGAGGTCTTGGTGGTAGAGCCCATAGCAAATTCATCCAGGTTGGTTTTGCCCAGGAAAATGGTTTCATCAGCGCGCAGGTTTTTGATAACATGTGCGTCATATACAGGAATGAAGTTCTCCAGCATTTTGGAGGAACAAGTAGTGCGCAGGCCTTTGGTAGAAATATTATCCTTGATTGCGCCAGGGATACCTGCCAGAGGAGCGATTTGCTCGCCTGCGGCAATCTTGGCATCAACCTTGGCAGCCTGTGCCAGAGCGTTTTCTTTATCCAGGGTTACGTAAGCGTTAACCTGGTCTTCAACTGCGTCGACACGCGCAATAACAGCGTTAGTTAATTCGACGGAGCTTACTTCTTTGTTGACGAGCTTGTCATGCAGCTCGTGCGCAGTAAGTTTATACAAATCCACAGCGTTTGCCTCCTTCTTATTCGATTACGCGCGGTACCTTAAAGCCGTCATTGTGAACAGCAGGAGCGTTCTTCAATGCTTCCTCGTGGGATACGCCTTCTTTTACAACGTCCTCACGCAGTACATTGCTTACCGGCAATACGTACGGGGTAGGTTCGATACCTGCGGTATCAATTTTTTCAAGAATGTCGGCATAGTTAAGAATCTGGTTGAACTGCTCGGTGAATACTTCCATCTCGGAAGCAGGAACAGTCAAACGGGAAAGCTGTGCGATATGCTTTACGTCTTCAGCAGAAACTTTCATTTTTTCACCATCCTATAAAAACTCGTTTTATTTTTACAAATAACCTGTTTTATTATAACACATTTACTGAGCAAAGTACACTGAGTAAGGTGTTTCGACAGCGGTTGCAGGGATATTTTTAGGAAAAAGAGGCTTTTAAAATATCAGACTGCAAAACAATAAAGCCTCTCCTCAGGGAGACAAGGTGAATTGCCCGTAGGGCAAGAGAAGGCGCCCTGGGGTGGGTGGCATCGCGCAGCGATGACGGAGATGGGTTCAACAAAATAAAATATATGCACAAGTACAACCCCTCTCAGTCGCCCTACTGGCGACAGCTCTCCCCAAGGAGAGCCTTTCTCTTCGTATAGCATCCATACACACAAACATAAAAAGAACCGCCTACCGGCGGTTCTCTGAATAACAACCTGCTACTTGCCCTCTCTCTTGCTCACCTTAACATACAGCCTCTTCAAAATATCCATTGCTTTATCCTGCTGCATACTGCTCAGCTGCGGCCTTACCTTGCGTCTGTTCTTATTTTTATAGCTGCCAAGAGTAATATAAAACTCTGTTGTCGTCGCATCATGCGCAAACAGCATATCCGTCTGCTTCTGCTTTTGCTCCTGCTCTGCGAGCGGCAGCTTTTGGATAAAAGCATCCAGCTCCGCCAAATCCTCACTTGTCACCTCTGCCGACGACAGCAGGCAATTTTCGCCCGTTTTATCGACAAAAAAGCAGCTGAAAGTAGCCTGCCCTTCCTTAAAGGGATCATAATTAACATCAAACCTGTAGCACAGGGTGCGGAACTGATGGTTCCGGTTCATATAAAAGGCAGACCATTCTACGTGTGTCATCTTATCTTCTCCTTGTACCGGCGCACAACCTATATTAACTGTCAGCAGTATTTTGGTGATTTTCCATAAATTACTGTGCATACCGTTCACCGCCTTTGTTAAGCCTTAATTGTGAAGCGGAGCTCTGTCCTTAGCCTTCAGGTACAGCTGCAGAAACAGCTTTTGCATTTCCTCTCTTTGTTCCCCGCTCAAGGATGCCGTCAGCTTTTTGACACTTCTATCCTTATAGTTGGCGATACGCACGTCAAAAATCTCCCTGGTTTCATCGCAGACAAACAGATCATTATCTGCCGGCTCAGGTTCCTTGGGCGGCGCCAGCGGCAGTCCTTGGATAATCGCATCAAGAGGCGCAAGCTCCTCACGCGTCACAGGCACGCTCTCCAGCTCACAGCGCCAGATTTCGTCATTAAGATTTGCCGGAGCCTTAAAGCTGCAGTCATAAAGCATCTGCCCGCTTTTAGCATCCAAACGCAGCGCATAATTATAGCTATAATCATAATTCGAGCCGTTTCTGTATAATTGCATACTCGTCCATTCTATACGTCCCATGCTATCGCCTCCCCGCACCTGGGCATAAATCAGCTTTGCTGTCAGCAGCAGAAGCGCTGCCAATAACAGCAGGTGAATAATTCTCAGTTTATTGCTTTTTTGTTTGCGCATGCTGCTCACCGCCTTTTGCTATTCTTCTGATGATAGCATAGCGTATTTTTAGCAGCTTTGTCCCTACCCGAAAGAGTGATTTGGTGTAGGAAGGGAGGAAAACTTCAAAATTTTTCGCAAAGTTTAAAATTTTTCATTGCATCCTACCCAAATTTGCCATTTGGGGTGGGGTGTTTTTCTGTTGCCTGATATATAATGCAGATGTAGAAAAGAATCGGCTGATTAATTATTGTAATATTCTTAGAGTTTTCTTTATGTTGGCCGATTTAAAGAAAGGTGGTCTTGTTTATGCAACGCAAAAAATTAATCTCCAGAACCCTGACAACAGCTGTAATGCTTGCGCTGTACATCGGGGGGGCACAACCATCCATCACTTCTGCACAAGAGTATGACGAAGCAATTTTCGGCAGAAATGATGCCTATCAAGAATTAGGTATCCGTACCGATGATACTAGTACCTCCACGTACACTTACCAATTTGCTGACGATGATTTGGTTAAACTGAATAACAACAATGTAGGGGTTGACTTCTATAATGAAAAAGGCCAAAAATTTATTTTCTCTAATGGTTTAAATCTTGATATTGCTAACGATAATAGTCATATCAATGGTATTTATACTGATTATGAAGGTAATTTAACCGCTACAGATATCAGCATCAAAGGTTCAGCTCCCAGCTATGCCAGCGGTATCGAAGCCTATGGCCCGAATAACCATATAACAGCCGATAACCTTAATATTATTTTAGATACTAACCATGAAGAATCTGCTGGAGCAAATGGCATTGTAATGCAGAGTGAAGGTGAAGGCGAAGAAGCTGTAGAATCTACCATTAATATTAAGAATACTACGTCTATTAAATTACATTCACAAGGCGGTGAATACGGAGAGGTTTGGGCAAATGGCATTTTTGCACAATGCCACATCAACCCCAATAATGAACAACTTCCCTTTGTGAAAATGAATTTTAATAAGCTGGATATTACTGCCACAGTTGAAGGTAAAAATGATGGCTATGCAAGAGGTATCCATACTGGTGGTTATACCGAAGTAAATGTCAAGGAAGCTCACATTAAAACTACAAATAACTCTCTGACTTCGGGTGAGAGCATTGGCATCAATACCTACGCTAATGCCAAAGTTAATATCGGTGATGGCAGCACTATTCACGCTGAAGGCAATGGTGATGGTGGAATTGCAACCATTGGTGTACATGCATTTGACTATTCAAAGGTAAACCTAGGCATTACTGATATTAAAGCTGAAAACAATAGTGACGGCGGTACTGTTGATGTATTATTTGTTCATGATGGCGCCGTTCTCAATATGGCTGGCGGCAGCATAACCGGCGCCAACAACGCTAACAATGGCTTGTTCAACGCTATCAATGCTTATGGCGAGGATCCGGATCCGACTTGGCATACCGACACTATTGTCAATATCAACCAAGGTACAACTAATAATGTTGTAATCGTTGGTGACGTACATGCAGCCAACACCGCCATCGTCAACCTCAATTTGAACACTGATGCTTCCAGTATTACAGGCAATCTCGACCAAAGCGGCCCTTATGTAGACAAAGAGGATTCTGCCGGTACCATTAACCTCACCCTTGCCAACAAGGCTACCTGGCATGCTATGGGCGAGTACGGCAACGGCTACAGCTATCTGGAAAACCTTACCCTGAATGATGGTAACATCACCATGACCAATGAAGAGGCGCAGAACATTGACGTTATGCACCTGCAGGGCACCGGCGGCAAACTGACGTTGGAGGCTAATGCAAACCTCAAGACTGGCTTCTTCCGCGTAAACAACGCAGATACCGACGCTACCACAGTACATACCTCCTATGCAGGCATCAATGCTGATAACGTGAAGGACGCAGACGACTTAGAAGGCCTCGTTAAAAACAGCCTGAAGATTCACGATGACAGTGCAGCAAAATTTGACGTTCAGGTAAACGAAGGTCTGCTCATCGGCCAGATGCAGGCAGATACCATCAACCACATTGACGGCAACGCAATCGCTAATGTCAAGATTGCACAAAGCACTACCGTGGATGCCATCAGCCACCTGCAAAACGCAGCAGCACTGGCCTGGAGACAAGAAGATGCTACTCTCGGCAAGCGTTTGGGCGATTTGCGTCAGGGCGAAGGCGACCAAGGCTTCTGGGTACGCTTGAACCGCGGCGAATTTAAATATGACAATGCCAAAAACCAGAATAATTTCTTCCAGATGGGTTATGATAAGGCTGGCGGCGATTGGCATTACGGCGCTGCTATCAGCCGTAACAGCGGTAAGACAACCTACGGCGATGCAACAGCGAAAAACCGTAGCCTGGCACTTACTCTGTACGGCACCTGGCTGGGCGATAAGGGACATTATGCAGACATCGTACTCAAGGAAGGCCGTCTGAGCAATGATTACGATATCTCTGCACCGATTGGCTTCACTCACGGTCAGTATAAAACCTGGGGCAGCAGCATCAGTGCGGAATACGGAAGAGAAATCGCTATGGGTGACAAGGCCTACTTCACTCCGCAGGCACAGCTTTCCTGGCTGCGTATTGCCGGTAAGGATTACACTACCGCCAACGGCATTGCTATCAGTCAGGACAGCCAAAGCAGCACCATCGGCCGCTTAGGCTTCGAGCTTGGCAGCAAACTTGGCGACAACGGTAATGTATACGCCAAAGCTTCTGTACTGCATGACTTCGGCGGTAGCGCTGACACCCGCCTGAGCTACAATGGTGTATCCACCACCTACAGCAACGATTTGGGCGACACCTGGTATGAGGCAGGCATCGGCTTCAACCTCAAAACCAAGGATAACAGCTATCTGTATGCAGATGTTTCCAAAGCCTTCGGCGGCGACTACAAGACACCTTGGCAATGGAACGTAGGTATGCGCTGGACCTTCTGATAGGTTATAATTCTTCAACATATAATCACATCCTATGCTGTAGGTAAACAGCAAAAAAATTGTGCGGTCGTAAAAAGCCGCACAATTTTTATTGTCATAACCAGTTGCAAAAGCTCTGCACCACTTGCACCACTTGAACCACTACTTTTGGTGCAAGCGCAAAAACCGCTCCACTAACCCTAATATATATCCCTGTAAGTAAAGTCTTCGTAAGGGTTCAAAGCCTTTATTTTATTGGATTCACAGCTAATTCAAGACATTTTTATTTATAATATATTAAACGCTATGAGCTGCAGATTTTTTAGCAAAAACGCTGAAAAAAGTGGTGCAAGTGGTGCAAAATGCACCGGTCAATATCAAATAGTTAAGCAGCCTGCTCTGTCTCCCTTTGCTCGCCGTACTTCATACACACCATCCGTGGACGATAGCATTTATTGAAGGTCAGATTCAGTTGCTTGGTAAAGCGTCCCGCATCAGTTTCAATCAGCTTAGCATCACGCAGCAGCGTTTTAATGCTTTTCGCCGGCTTGCCGAACTGCTTCAAAAAGCTATTAAAGACCTTGCTGTTGATATACACATATCCACAATAGAAAAATCCGTAGGACTTATAACCGGTGCCATTGACAACTTCCCTGCTGTCGGCAGCAAGATAACCGAAGCAGTCATAGTTCGCACTGACAGTATCCACCAATGCCTCATGGTAATAAGCTCCCGATTCCTGTTCTTCGGTATTTTCCAGCTCATCAGAAACAGCAAGCACCATTGCTTCTGCATCGGCCAGCAGCGGAGTAAGCTGTGCAACATCAGTACGGCCTGTCCTTACCAAGGCAAATAAAACATCAGCCAGAAGCACCAGGGCCAGCACCATCAGCTGTGTGCTTTCATATTCAAACACTCCTCTTCCCATTTGTTGTGCGCCCATCGCGCACAGGTTTTCCCAT